>Ga0315900_10000031_pt1 | contig 235642 bp, 199 predicted proteins | sample LakEriMetagenome_FD_203521 | JGI IMG/M metagenome (GOLD analysis project Ga0315900, IMG submission 203521) | Freshwater fungal communities from buoy surface, Lake Erie, Ohio, United States - Buoy 12 MA114 | ecosystem: Environmental > Aquatic > Freshwater > Lake > Lake biofilm | place: USA...
CGCTGATGGTAATCGTATCTGAGTTAAATGATGCACTTACTCCACTTGGTAAGCCGGTTGGTATACCGATGCCGGTTGCACCTGTGGTAGCGTGTTTGATATTTGGTATCGCTGTGTTGATACAAACCGTTGGAGTAGTCGATGCTGCTGTGGTGGTGTTATCTGGGGTGACATTAATCGTGCCTGTGGCGTTTGTACCAGAACAAATAGATCCAACAGTTGGAATAGAATAATTAAATGTTCCGGCTATCGTTGGTGTACCACTTAAATTTATAGTATCATTATTAAACGATGCACTAACTCCTGTTGGCAATCCGGTGGGAATACCAATACCGGTAGCACCCGTTGTTTTGTGTTTAACAGTCGGTATTGGTGTATTAACACACACAGTTGGTGTAGATGAGGCCGCACCTGGGATTTGATTAAAAGTCACATTGATCTCATCAAATGTTGAGCAAGCACCATTAGATACAGTCCATCTTAGTATATAGCTGTTCCCACTAATCCCGGAGAATGATGTATTGTGTGTAGTCGCGTTTGCTATACTTCCACCGATACCAGAAGTTATTGTCCACAAACCTATACCTGTTAAAGGGTTAGTAGCGTTTAGTGTTACTGTCGTTAAGCCACAAGTAGATGAACCTGTTTGATTAATCCCTGCAACAGCTAACGATGCCAATGAACTAAATGTAATCGTAACTTGATCACTGTTTGATATACAACTACCGTTTGATATTGTCCATTGAAAAACATAAACACCTGGCACCTGACCAATAACCTGGGAAGTTGGTGAATTAGGACTTACAAAAGTAACTGAACTAGGTCCGTTGATTTGAGTCCAGGTCCCACTACCTGTTATTGGCAAATTAGCATATAAACTAAAAGTTGATGAGATACATACCGCGCTATCATTGCCTGCATTTGAAATGCTCGGCTGTCCTGAAATATTAATAACCACTTCATCAAATGTAGTACAGGGGGCTAGACTTGATGTCCATCTAAAAGTATATACTCCTGGTATAAGACCTGAAACACCAGTATTATTTAGTGTGTCATTAGCGAAGCTAGCTGTATTTGGACCTGAAATTTGCGTCCATTTTCCACTGCCGATAGTAATTGTATTTCCTGCTAACGTTGTAGAAGTAACATTACATAACGCCTGATCTGGACCCGCATTCGCCTGTGTTGGTGCTGCATTAACTGTTGCACTAACTGTTGAAGTACTTGTAGGGCATACACCATTTGAAGTTGTCCAGCGAAAAACATAAGTGCCGGGAATTAGTCCGGTCATGTTCGTATTATGTACTCCCGGAGTGGATATATTAGCTGTATTTGGACCTGAATCCTGTGTCCATAATCCTATACCGCTTGTCACTGCAGTAGCTGACATAGTTGTTGCTGTGCTACAAATAGGTGCTATTGCAGACCCTGCATTGGAAGCCGTAGGTGGTTCAAATACATTTATAACAACCTGATCAGCGTTTGTACAAGTTCCGTTAGATATAGTCCATGCGTAAGCATAGGTACCGGGGTTAGTTATAGTAACAGTTGCTCCGGGTGTATTTGCACTAGGTGTAAAATTATCACCACCGGTAGGGCTTCCGGATAATTTCGTCCACGTACCTGTGCTTCCACCGAGCGGTGTATTTCCCGATAAAGTAACCGTAACCGGATTAGGATTTCTACACACATCTTGGTCTGTGCCAGCATTAGCACTTGAAATACTTGCTGAAATATTTACTGTTCTATTGCTAGATGTTGATGGACAAGTACCCGTAGCAGGAATAGTGTAAGTAAAAACATATGTATTGGGTCCGCTGAGCCCGCTGGCTAATGCTGTATTATTTCCTGTTGTTGTAAGTGTTGCTGTCGGACCACTAAGTTGAGTCCACGTTCCGGTACTTCCTACATTACCCGTTAATTCAAGTGTATTTACCTGACATAAATTACTTGTTGCACCTGCCGCGGCATTGGGTACTACGTTTATTGTTACATCGCTGGTACTTGGAGGACAGAATAACCCTGAAGCAATGTTCCAACGCACAACATATGTTCCTGCAATTAAACCCGTAAGTGATGACGTTGGAGAAGATAACAAGCCAAAACTTGGTACATTTGGCCCGGAAATAAACGACCAAAAACCCGATGCTCCGCCAGTTGGCGTATTAGCTGCCAATGTTGCACTTGTAGCACCACAAATAAATTGGTTAGGACCGGCATTTGCAGTCATGGATGGCATAGTAACTCGGATAGTTACATCACTTTGACTTGACGTACATGAACCATTTGAGATAGTCCATCTAAAAACATATGTACCGTTGGTTAAGCCTGTTATGGCTGAATTAGGTGAATTTATATTAGCAATAACAAATCCACCAGGTCCACTAACTTGAGACCAAGTACCATTACCAACAGCCGGCACATTTGCAGCAAAAGCAGTGGCAGTGCTGCAGATATCTTGATTAGACCCTGCAAAAGATGTAGTTACAGGAGCTGATATAGTAATCTCAACAGTATCACGTGTAACAGCACAGGCATTTCTACTGGTCGTCCACATGAAGGTATAAATACCACTACTCATTCCGGTCACGGTTGAATTAAATGCTGAAGGACTTGTAATGGCGCAAGCGGGTCCACTTAACTGTGTCCAGGTACCTGTACCAGGGCTTGGATTATTTCCTGCTAACGTAACGTTGGTTGTGCCTGCCGGGTGACATTGGTCAGGACCCGCTACTGCGGCAACAGGTCCTGGTGTAGCTAATGTTGTAAGATTAATACTGGAATCTGAACTTCCACAAACATTTGAAATTGTCCATGTTAACGTATATACTGTTGATGGGTTTGGCAATGTTACTGTAGATGTAGGACTGTTAATATTGGACGTAACCACACCCGCAGAGGGTGTAACAGACCAGGTTCCGGTTTCATTGCTGGCAGGAGTGTTGGCCGCCATTTGTACCGGTGTTCCAAAGCATACACTGGCATTACTTCCCGCTACTGCAGTTGTTGGCGGAATTGTTGTAACAACTACACGTGTTGTTCCATCATTGGTTGCACATGCTGCACCGCCTGATATTAGCCATTTGAAAACATACACACCGTTAGTAAGGCCGGATATTGCAGATGTACTTAAGTTAGGATTAGCTATAGTAGCAACGTTAGGCCCTGAAAATTGATACCAGGTTCCGGTTCCAACCAGTGGGTTATTTCCCACCAGGGAGGTACTTGTAGCATTACATGCTAGAATCTGATTTGAACCTGCATTACTTGCTGTAGGTGTTTTAGAGGTTGTAATTGAAATAGTAGAAACTATTGGCGAACATGTATTGGTAGAGGAATTTACTAATCGTTGAAATTGTACTATGTATGTTCCCTCAACTGTCAAATTCGAAATAGCTGCTGGACTTGAGTTGGTAGTCGTCCAAGGTCTAGGATAGGATGGGAATGCACCAGCTGGACCGCTGAGTATTCTAAACTGTGTAAGACTTCCACCAGAGAATGTATAAGAAACATTTGTTGACGTTGCATTACACGCTAAAATTTGATTGCCACCAAGTATATTCATACTGGTAACCGGTTCAATGAATTGAATAGTACGATTAACGGTTGTCGAACATCCAAATGAATTGGTCAGTGTATATCGAAAAACATATGTACTGCCAGCTATACCATTTAATCCTGACACCGTTGTACTTGGTGCTGTCGTATCCGCAATAACAGTTCCTGATGGACCGCTAACGAATGACCATCGTACCGTTTCACCTGAGTTCAGTGGAACACTACCCGTTAGTGGAGCTACTGTACGGTTATCACAATATATTAACGTTACACCACTTCCAACTCCAGTTAAACTACCTGTGGACGGAGGTATGTTTACGGTTACATCATCCGAACCACTTGCACATGGCCCCACTACTGTCCATCTAAATACATAGGTACCCTGAATCAAGTTGGTAACAGTTGTATTTCTTTGATTAGGATTCGTGATTGTTGGAGCACTTGGACCGCTAACCAAAGTCCATAAGCCAATTTGTCCTCCGGTACCATTTCCTCCAAAACTTCCATTCAATGTAACTGTGGCCGTTGTCAAATAACAACTTACCGAGGATGCTAATATATCAGCACCAGCAGATACGGTTGCTACACCGCCACGGTTTGTAATTTGTACCGTATCGGATGAACTGCACCCGTTTGCATTATTTATGGTCCATGTAAATGTTGATGTTCCTGATGATCCATTTGACAAGTTTAGCGGACTAAGCCTATTACTAGTCGATGTGATTGTTATTCCGGAACCGGAACCCGACCATATACCAGTTTCGCCTGAACCCGGTGCATTAGCAGTCATAGTTCCAACGGCAGTACCTGGACAAAGTGTTTGTGGTATGCCGGCATCCGCCATTGTAATGCTCCTAACTGTATACGTTACCTGATCAAAAACTATATTACCGTCCGTACATTTAGCAGATAAGCGAAAAACATAGGTATTGCCACCTGTGTAACCTGTTACAGTCGTAACCAGTGACGTTGGAGCGGTTATAATTACGGATGGACCACTTAGTTGTGACCATTGTACTGTGCCAGGCATAATAAGTCCTCCATTAGAACCATTAAGAACTAATGGCTGATTAGCGCATATGTTTTGATCTACATTTGCATTTACCGTGCAGTTTTGTGAATATGTAGATAATACATTCCCAATTAAAATGGAAACTAAAGTGATAATTCTTAATGTCGGAAGTTGTATTAACATCAAATTAATGAAGACCTGCAAATTTACCTATTCCAATCAGCCAGTTCAAGACTTTCTGATATGAAAATATCTGTAAATTAAGTGCATATGATCATGTTTTAAGGCTGTGAAATTACTTAAATGATATATATCATAAAAATGATTATTTAACTATTATATCAACCTTGTAGAAACGTTGATTTATATCGAATTTCCATTAACTAATCATATCCATGTGCATATGTAGTATACTTGTATCAAAAAAAATTATACATGATTGTGTCACTTATAGTCGCTGCCGATGAAGATAACGGCATTGGTAAAAACAACGAACTGCTTTGCCATTTACCGAACGATTTGAAATATTTCAAACAAAAAACATCGGGTCATCACATAGTTATGGGACGTAAAACATATGAATCGATTGGAAGGCCTCTGCCAAACCGTGTCAATTTGGTAGTGTCACGCGATTCGTCCTACAAGGCGGAGGGGTGTATTACTGTTAACAGCCTGATCGATTCGATTGACTATGCACGTATGCACAATGAGACTGAGTTGTTTATTACAGGTGGTGGTAGTATATACACGCAGGCATTAACTACAGCACATCGAGTTTATCTGACTCGCATACACGCTCATCTGAATGCCGATACGTTTTTCCCTCATATGGATGAAAAGGACTGGAGATGCGTTAGCAGCGAAAGCCACCAGACAGACGATAAGCATGCCCACCGGTTCACATTTCAGGTATTTGAACGTATTCGCTAATCGTTATCCATCCTAAATCCCATGCGTTTGGATGTAGGCATACCAGAACTAAAACTTAATGCATTCTTTTGCTCAACTGAAATAAACTTAACCGCATCAAGCGAGGGTGCGAGCAAATCAAAGTTCAGACAAAACAACATGGCCTCCTGCATTACGTCCTTCATGACTTCACGTTTTACCTCATTTTTAGAAATATCAGCATAATTAAATGCTAGCGGTCGCTTTCCTTCAATAAAAAAGTGGCGCTCTTTATTGATGAATAAGCGTGCTATAAGGTACCCCATATCCTGCTCACGGTTATATAGCAGCGAGTCCGATAAAAAATTATAGATGTGTATCATGCCGCAGAATTCTCGCATGGGATCTTCTTTTATATATGTACTTTGATTGAGGTAATGACTGTCGTCAAAGTCGAAAATATTGGTGTGCATCATTACGACCAGGGTGTCACCGGAAAACTTAATGTGTGCCTCAAACTGACCAATTTCGTTGTACTTGACTATCACATTGGGAGCGTCTTCATGTATGCAAGGCATGATTTCCTCCTCCAGCTCTTTCAAAACACTTTTAAGCAGATCAAAGGTTTCAAGCGTGATTTGATATACTTTCTGTTTAGTGTAAGATTTCTCACACAGCAATTGATTGATTTTTGAAATTTTGGAATCCATAATGTATATATTATTTACGATGAATAATTCCGGCAGCAGGCTGTGCCGTAGGCATAATGACAAGTTCGTTTATATTAACATGGGCTGGTCGTGACAGCGCAAACCATACAGCCTCGGCAATATCTGATGCCAACAGATTTTCAAAACCTTCATAAACTTTTTTTGCCCTTTCGGTATCGCCATGAAAACGCACAATACTGAATTCCGTTTCAACAGCTCCGGGATTAACCGATGTTACTTTTATAGGATACTTGGCCAAATCAATACGCATGGATTTATTTAAAGCATCTACTGCGTGTTTGGTGGCACAATACACATTGCCATTGGCATATATCTCTTTGCCGGCAATAGAACCAATATTTATAATATGTCCGTATGACTGCTCAGTCATAAGTGGCAAAACTGTGCGTGTTACATACAACAATCCTTTTACATTGGTATCAATCATTACATCCCAGTCATCCATATCCCCAGCTTCTATTGATGAAAGCCCACTTGCTAATCCTGCATTATTGACCAGCACATCTATTTTTCTCCATTCTTCAGGTAATGATGCCACAGCTTCCGCCACCTGATCACGGTAGCGTACATCCAGGGCTAGTGTATACACATCTGTGTTGTATGTTTGAAAAAGTTGCTGCGATAATGAAGTCAATCTATCAATCCTGCGTGCTGCTAATATTAGTCTATATCCGTTAGCTGCCAGTATATGAGCTATAGCTTCACCTATACCTGAAGATGCTCCTGTAATAAATGCTGTTTTTATCATAAGTATTATTATGAATTGTTGCTAATAAACACAACAAAGTAAATGTATTTTATGCGATTGCAAACCCGACAATATTTGATATTCGTTGAAGTCATATTGCCATTTCTCATCAAAGGTGATTTAGGTGTGTAACTTGCGCAGGGCTAACTAAAGTTTGTAAAACTAAGCCGAACGTTTAATTTTACGCCAATATTACCTGTCGCATGAACTATTCTATTGAAAAAAACGACCTCTACTCTATTATCAAACCTGATGTTAAGAAACTAAATCAAGAGATTTGCAGCAAGCTGCGCTCCAAGGTAGAGCATGAAGTACAAAGCAGCAGTAAGTACGTAATCGTAAACATTAACTCGGTAGGCGAATGCAATGCGGATGGTGTACGTGAACTCATTCAGCTGGCTGTTGACTTGCGTGACCACGGAGGCATGCTTATTTTAACCCATGCAGAAGATCAATTTTCACGCCTGTTTAACAAAGCCGATATCACTTTTATACCCACCGATGCAGAGGCTATTGATTTTGTATTCATGGACCAACTGGAAAAACAGTTTTTACATGACAATACCGAGTAGCTATGAGTTTTGAGTTGACCATATTGGGCAGTAGCTCGGCAACACCTACGTACGATAGGTTTCCTACCTCTCAACATTTGGTCATGCTCGACCAGCATATGCTTATTGATTGCGGTGAAGGAGCACAGATTCAAATGAGGCGTTACAAACTCAAGCGCTCTAAACTTAGGTATATTTTTATCAGCCACATGCATGGCGACCATATACTGGGACTGCCGGGATTACTTTTCAGCATGAATCTGCTGCAGCGCACCGAACCCCTTCACATATTTGGTCCACCAGAACTATTTGAAGTACTAAACTTGCTTATCAGGCATTCCGATAATCAATTGCGCTACGAAGTTATTCCTCACTATACACAGCATAATAAGCCTGAAATTATTTTGGAAAATTCAACGCTGCGGGTAACTTCATTTCCCTTGTATCACCGAATACCTACCACAGGTTTTCTGTTTACCGAAACCGAAAAGTTACGAAAGTTAAATTCAGAGGCCTGCAAACAACATAACGTTCCTGTTACTTCTTATCTGGACCTTAAGAGAGGTAGCGATTATGTAAATTCAGATACAGGAATTCATGTAGCAAATGAATTACTGACATTTGACAGTGGTAAAAAACTTTCATATGCATACTGCAGCGATACTGTGTTCGACTCACGTGTAGCAGAATCTGTAAAAGATGTGCGGCTGATGTACCACGAAGCCACATTTATGCACGATAAACTTTTACGCGCACAGGAAACCATGCACACTACAGCAAAACAAGCTGCTATAATTGCAAAAGAAGCCAATGCCGAAAAACTGCTGATTGGTCACTTTTCATCTCGATACGATGATTTAACTGAACTGCTGCACGAAGCTCAAACTGAATTTGAAAATACGGAACTCGCCCTCGAGGGTAGGCGATTTATTCTTACTGATTAAGGCTTCGTTGTATTCTTACCACTTCTTTCATTATCCTGTTTTTTTGCCCTTTTACCACCACCGAATACCGAAATAGTAAAGTAACGTGCAGGGTACTCCTGCATATCTTTTAGCAAAAACTCCAGTTCCTTACTGGTTTGAGCCAGATTCAAATACAATGTACTATCGTTAGCCAGCATACCCAGCGAACCTTCACCATTGTTAATTTTATTAAGTGCGGTAGCAAACTCATCCATCACACGCTTAGTATTGTTTATTGTGGCTGTAAGGTCAGATGCAGCAACCGAATCCGTAATACGCGCTAAATTTTTCATGGATCGCGCTATATGCTCGTTGTTGTTTTTCAGGTTACGGGTTATTGACTCCAGATTTTGCAACATTGCCTCCAGTTTGCTGTATTCGCTTTCGGTTAATTTATCTATGCGCTGTGTTATGTTGCGCATGTTATGTATTGACCATGATATGTCATTGATACTACTTGCTATTCTGCGTGTACCGGCTGAATCAAAAACATCGTTCATGCTCTGTAAAACCTTATCAAGCGTAATCAATACTTGCTCACTTTTCTCCTTTAGTGGTGATACCATAGCCGAGATGGTACTGCTAAGTGATTCTTCCACCTCTCCTTTAAGTGTATCGCCATAGTTATGGTAAGTGATTGCTGATGAAGGAATCAGAACAAGTGCCTTGTTACCAAGCAAATCAGTTCCTGAAATTTTAATTACAGATCCTACAGGTATTTTAATACTCTTGTTAACGGTGAATGTAACTACCAACTGACGTGCATCACCAGGTTGCAGCGTAGTGATATTCTCTACCTGCCCGATTTTTAATCCATTTACGATGACCTGCGATGAATTTACGATTCCGGAAACATCTGAATAAACAACATGATAGCTGGTATATGACCTGAAAGGATGAAAGCCTTTCAGAAAATTGAATCCGACAAAAAACAGAAGCAATCCGCCAGCCATGAAAAGGCCGACTTTTATTTCACGCGTAAATTTCACAAAAAAAATATTTCGGCAAAAATAGACAATTGCCGCTATTTCACACCCTCCAGTTTCGATCTGTATTCCATAACCGATAATGCCACAGCCTTAGCCATTTGCTGCTGGCCCTCTTCTGATGTAAGAAATGCCCGTTCGGCTTTGTTGCTTAAAAATCCTGTTTCAATGAGCACACTGGGCATTTTACTGCGCCACAGTACCATCAATCCGGCTTGTTTTACTCCACGGCTGCTGCGGTTTATTTTCTTAAAGTTTTCTTCCACCATCGAGGCCAGATTTAAACTTTGTTCCAGAAAAGCATTTTGCATAAAAGAAAAATAGATATGTGCTTCGGGAGAATTGGGATCAAACCCTTCATACTTTTCCTGATAATCTTTTTCAAGTAAGATTACTTCATTCTCACGCTTGGCCACCTCCAGGTTAGCATCCGACTTGTGCAAACCCATAGCAAATGTTTCGGTTCCGAAAGCCTCTGTTTTTTTATTGGCATTGCAGTGAATGGATACAAATAAATCGGCATTGTTCCGATTGGCTATTCCGGCACGTTCCCACAATTCGATAAATACATCGGAATTGCGTGTGTAGATAATTTTCAGCCCCGGATCCATCTCTTTCAACTGGGCTCCGACTTTTAATGCAACATTCAGTGTTACCTCTTTTTCATTGGCACCACCATAACTGCATCCTGTATCATGCCCGCCATGTCCTGCATCAATAACCACAGTGCGTATAATCATTTTGTGAACACCCAGCGGTTTATAGGCCGAAAGCAACAGCACCATCAAGCATATCCCCAGCACATTTTTTGTATTTATCATAATCTGAACTTTAGTATTCGGCAGCATTTTTGCATCATGCGGTGCAAAAAATCATTCCGGTCATTCGCTCTTATTTGTAAATTTGCCCTCATTGCTACTGATATTCAACAAATCTAAAGCCATCAATCGGCCTTTCCTGATTGCAGGAGCATATTTTTTGCTCGTACTGCTGTTGATGTGTTCAGCAAGCTATGCACAAACAACCCGTCCTGCAAAAAAATCACCCCAAAAGACCAAACAACAATCAAAGCCAAAAGCTGCACCTGCTCATGCATTCCGCGATACCCTATCAACTTCTGTACCAAAGGTTTTGAATCTATACGATGAATTTACATCAGATTCGTTGGATACGCTCAAACTTCCTGTTTCTGGCAGTGGCCCGTCATCCAAAATAAAGTACGATGCCCGCGATTCAATCGTATACGATGCGTTTTCCAAAACGATTTACCTGTATGGCGATGCTAAAGTAGCATTTGAAGAAATGGCACTGGATGCTGAAGTCATACAGATACAACTTGACAAGCAATTGATTACTTCAAAAGGCGTGAACGACTCACTAGGGAATGCGAGAGGCAAACCGCACTTTAAGCAGGGACAAAACGACTACAATGCCGATATCATCAAATATAACTATAAAACAAAACGAGGCTATTTGAGCGAGTTTCGTACAAAAGAAGGCGAAGGTTACATTCACGGCAATCAGGTAAAAAAAGATGAAACCAACCAGTTTGGTATACGTAACGCAAAGTATACCACCTGCGAAAATGAACACCCCCACTACTACATCGGGGCTACCCGCATCAAAGTTATTCCTGAAAAGAAAATTGTTACCGGCCCGGCCGAGTTGTGGCTGGAAGATATTCCTACCCCACTGGTGCTTCCATTTGGAATATTCTCAATCAAACGAGGTCAGTCATCAGGGGTCATTGTGCCCACATATGGAAACTCGCTGGACCGCGGGTATTTTTTAAGAGATGGCGGATATTATTTTGGATTGGGTGAAAAAGCTGACTTAAGGCTTACGGGAGATATCTACACAAATCTGAGCTGGGCATTGCGCAGCGGTTTAAGGTACAATCAACGTTACCGCTATAATGGCAATCTGAATCTAAATTTTAACTATAATAAATTTGGTGACGAACAGGACCCGACATTCAACATCTCGCGTGATTTCTTAATCAATTGGATGCACAATGCCGATGCCAAGGCACGTCCGTTCAGCTCTTTCAGGGCTGACGTAAATATTGTAAGTGTGAACAAAAGCGGCAATAATTTCTTTGCCAACAACTCTTTTAATCCGCAAAATATTGTGACCAATCAGCTGCAGTCGAGCGTGGCTTATTACAAAGGATTTAAAAACGGCCGCATTAATCTGAACATGAGCGGACGTATGGCGCAAAACACCCAAACACGGGATGTGGCCATTTCATTGCCCGACATTACGCTTACCGTTCCGAGTTTTGCTCCTTTTAAGCCAAAATACAAAAATACGGCCGACAGGTGGTATGAAAATATCACTGTTAACTACACGATGCAGTTTCGAAATGATGTAAATGTCAAAGACAGTATTTTATTTCAGGGCAAGTCGCTTGGTGAACTGGGCCGACTACTTGATACTGCCGGCCGTTATGGAATAAGACACGACCTTCCCATTCAAACTTCATTCAAGGTACTCAAGTTTTATACGTTATCTGCCAGCGTAAATCTGAGTGAATTGTGGTACCTGCAAACCATTCGCAAAGATACGGTGGAAGGCGGTGGGGTAATAAACCAACGCGTTGACGGATTTGCCCGAGCATTTACATACAATCCACGTGTAGGTATCAGCACGCGGTATTACGGCCTGGCACAATTCAGAAAAGGATACATACGTGCAGTAAGGCATGTTATTACTCCTACGCTCGATTTCAGTTACACGCCCGATTTCAGCGATCCATCCTGGGGATATTTTGCCACATACCGAAACCGTCAGGGCAATGAAGTTCGCTACTCCATTTTTGAAGGCGGTATTATGGGCACACCTTCTCCGGGTAGGCAGGGCAATATAGGCCTGGGAATTGACAACAATATTGAAATGAAAATTAAGCCCGGGAAAAAAGATACTACCAACGAATTGCGGAAAGTACAACTGCTGGAAAGTATACGAATTGGTACAAGTTGGAACATATTTGCCGACTCGCTCAATCTAAGCGTAATTAACGTTTCAGGACGAACCCGGCTGTTTAAAAACATATCTATTAACGGAACACTTTTTATTGACCCGTATGAAAATGTAGAGCAAACATTGCCTTCAGGTTTTAAAAGCATTACACGTGTAAACAGATTTTACTACAGCGAAAAAGGAGTTCCCGGTATCATTACCAATGCCAACCTAAGTTTAAGTGCTAACTTTAATGCACAAACCTTTAAGGGAAAATCAACCAAAACAGCCAAAGGCTATGAAGGCGAAATGAAATATATTGAATCCAATCCAATGGATTTTTATGATTTTGATATCCCCTGGTCGCTCAATGTTAATTATGCCATCAGTTATAACCGATACACCAATCTGAACAATCCGCTGCAATCTAATTTTGTACAAACGCTTACCTTCAACGGTGACCTGAATGTAACAAAAAACTGGAAAGTGGGTTACACTTCGGGATACGACCTGCAGAATAAACAAATTACATTTACAAGCATTGACTTTATCAGGCAACTGCACTGTTGGGAATTTAAGCTCAACTGGATTCCTATTGGTTTCCGCCAAAGCTTTTTATTTACTATAAATGTACGGTCGAGTTTACTGCAGGACCTGCGCATGACCCGCAGGCGTGACTGGTTCGACAGAAGAATATAAAACCAATGCGCCTCCGGCAATGTTTTATGACGTGAACAAGCCATTCACAGTAAAATATCAACAACATTTAAGCTGCATTGGCTATTTCATATGAAACACGTTACTTTGGCACATTCAAATTAGATTTTACACCATACATGAAATACGTTACACTAAATGACCTGCATGCTTCGCTGGGCGCAAAAATGATAGAGTTTGCCGGTTACAACATGCCTGTGCTATACACCAATCTGATTCAGGAACACCTGGCCGTACGCAACAAAGTGGGCGTATTTGATGTAAGCCACATGGGTGAGTTTATACTTAAAGGCGAAAAAGCTATTGATTTAATACAACTGGTAACAAGCAACGATGCATCCAAATTAACAGATGGAAAAGTGCAGTACAGCTGCCTGCCCAACAATGAAGGAGGCATAGTTGACGACCTGTTGGTATATCGTGTAAGTGCCGATGAATATATGCTGGTTGTAAATGCTTCAAACATTGACAAAGACTGGAACTGGATTAGCAGTCACAATACTTTCGGAGTTGATATGAAAAATGTAAGCGATGACTATAGCTTACTTGCAGTTCAGGGCCCCGATGCTATTAAAGTGATTCAAAAATTAACTGCTACCGATCTGGCACAGATGGAATATTACACCTTTACGCATGGTACTGTTGCCGGCTGCGAAAATGTTATTATATCCAATACAGGTTATACCGGTGCAGGAGGTTTTGAATTGTACGTAGCAAATGCTGATGCTCGTAAATTGTGGGATGCATTGTTTGAAGCCGGAAAAGAATTCGGAATTATGCCTTGCGGTTTGGGCGCACGCGATACGTTGCGACTTGAAAAAGGATTTTGCCTTTACGGAAACGACATCAATGATACCACTTCACCCATCGAAGCGGGCTTAGGCTGGATTACCAAATTCACGAAAAACTTTATTCATGCCGACTACCACAAATCGATTAAGGAAAACGGAGCAGCAAAAAAACTTATTGGCTTTGAAATGCTTGAACGTGGCGGTATTCCACGACAGCACCATATCATTAAAGACGAAGCCGGTAATACAATCGGTGAAGTGACATCAGGTACACAATCGCCATCACTTAATAAAGCCATTGGTATGGGTTATGTTCACTCATCACACAGCAAGCCCGGCACTGAAATCTATATCGAAATACGAGATAAAAAAATCAAGGCTCAGGTAGTAAAAATTCCATTTTTGTAATACACGGATATGAAACGGGTAATTTTATATATCGCATTGCTGATTTGCTGCACAAGTCTAAAAAGGTTGACAGCACAATCCGTTGATGAGCCAAAGCGCAACTATCAGCTGTTAAAACCAGGCCTGGATGAGCAAGGTGTAAAAGAATTAATTGGCATCCCTACCCGTATTGAAAACTTTAAACTGCTCATGAACGCTCAGCAGGATACCGCCACGTTTTGGTACTACAGCATCAACAACTGGACACTGGTATTTATCAATCATCATTTAGATAGAATTGAAATAAGCCGCGATAAATTGCTGATTGATATCCAGCAATGGGCCGAGGTGAACAACAAGGAAGGCATCCGCTTGATTTATGGCAAATAGCATTGAAGTTGTTCTGTCACCGGCATTGCTGCAAGCACACCAGGTGCATCACAAAACAGTAGTCATCATTGATATTTTACGTGCTACCTCATCCATGTGTGTGGCTTTTGAAACAGGAGTAAATAAAATTTTGCCAGTAGCCGGCTTAGATGAATGCCTGCTATACCGGGAGTTTGATTTTTTGTGTGCCGGTGAGCGGGATGCTCAAAAAGTGGAAGGTTTTGATTTGGGAAACTCACCATTCGAATTTACCAATCCCTTGCTGGCAGGCCGCAATATTGCATTTACTACTACCAACGGTACCAAGGCCATCAAAATGGCTCGTTCGCAGGGAGCAGCACATATACTGATTGGCTCGTTTCTCAATCTGGATGCAGTTATAAAGCAACTTCAGGCCATGCAACAAGATGTGGTACTGCTATGTGCAGGCTGGAAAGACAAGGTAAACCTCGAAGATACACTGTTTGCCGGTGCGCTTACCTCAAAGCTGCGCCAGCACCTGAATACCGATTGCGATGCGGCAATTTCATCGGCTTTGTTATATGAGCAAAATAGCGACCGTTTAGTTGAACTTGTTAGGCAGTCATCACACGCCCGCAGATTTACAATGCTGGATATGCAAACCGATGATGTAGCCTTTTGCCTGCAGCAAAATATCTGCACCAAAGTACCTAAGTTGAAAGGTGAGTATATATTTGCATCGTAAACCCATGAGGTATGACCTTAACCGATGCACAAAAACAGGTAGATGAATGGATACGCACAGTAGGTGTACGCTACTTTAGCGAATTAACAAACACAGCCATTCTCATGGAAGAAGTGGGGGAAGTTGCCCGTATAATGGCACGCGCATATGGTGAGCAATCGTTTAAGGAAAGTGATAAACAAAAAGAACTGGCCGATGAACTGGCCGATGTATTGTTTGTACTTATTTGCCTTGCCAATCAAACAGGCGTAAACCTGGAAGATGCACTGGCAAAAAATTTAACCAAAAAAACAGAGCGCGATGCTGACAGGCATAAACAAAACGACAAACTTAAATAACCCATACCATGACCAGGCATAACAAATACGAAGAATTTACAGATGATGCCAAGCAGCAGATTCAGGACTATATCAACCTGAAAATTGAACTGATACGCATTGACGTACAAATGGCTACTGCCCGAACAGTATCCTACCTATTCTCCGGAATACTTATAGCTTTTTTTCTGTTTATGGTGGTCTTATTCATAAGTCTTGTGGGAGGTTTTTACCTGAGCGAGAAACTTCATAATTACACTTACGGTTTTGGTATTGTAGGCGCATGTTATGTAATAGTGTTTATTGTGTTACTCATTTTGCGCAAAAGTGTAGTAGAACGTAAAATAGCAGATACAGTTGTTTCATTAATTCATCGCGATCATGACTAAGCATAAAATTCAAACCATGGCCGACCTTGTTCGTGAGCGCAAGCGGGTGATGCATCAGCTGCATGAAAAGGAAAAAGAACTGGCAGTTACCGCAAGTTATTTTAAGCATAACCATAAAAAGATAATCTGGCATTACATCAATCCGTTTTCGGGCGATACCACCCTGGGTGTAATTACCCAAACGCTTGAAACAGCAGTCATTCCAGTTATCAGTGAGGCTACAGGACTAAATATACGAGCACTTAAAGGCGACAAGGCAGTAAGTGAAACAGTAAAATCAGCTCTTGTTACCGTGGCAGTAGCAGCCGTAAAAAAGTGGTTGCGTGAACGAAAAAACAAAAATGAAAACAGTGAGCAAACCGACTCAGAAACGGTAAGCGAATCAGATAATGGATAACCTTTCGGCTTCGGCAATCAACTTGCTCTTTTGTATAGGTACCACTCCCACTTCTTCACACACCAGCCCTCCGGCAAGATTGGAAAGTTCCGCCAGTTGTTTCAGCGGAATACCCAATGCCATGCATAATGCAGCCACACTTATTACGGTGTCGCCTGCACCACTCACGTCAGCTATTTTACGGAAATGTGCGGGCACATAGTGAAACTCATTGCCATTGGTAATTAGAACTCCTTTCTCACTCATAGTTACCATTAAATTTTTCAGCTGCATGTGTTGCATCAGCTTTATAAGCGACTGCTCAAATATGCTACGGTCATCTTCATTCACGTCAATACCTGCACCTTCCTTTAACTCTTTTAAGTTGGGCTTAAACAAATCAACTCCGGTATACGAGTTGAAATTCCGTTTTTTCGGATCAACTACTACCGCAATACCGCGGTGTTGAGCCTGATGCGTTATCTGCTTGATATTTTCATCGGTTAATACACCCTTGTCATAATCTTCAAACAAAACCACATCACAATCCTGTAGAAGTTTTGTAAAGCGATCGAGCAATTCAAATGACTCAGTAGCTGTTATAGGCTGTGTTTGTTCGCTGTCAATGCGCAGCATTTGATGGTTCTGTGCTATTACGCGGGTTTTCACCGTTGTTATACGGCTGGATGATCGTACTACTCCGTTTATTCCTACTTTGTTTTCTTTTAGCAAATCTATCAGATCGTCTCCATCCTTATCTTTTCCAATTACTGAACAAACCGTAGGTATTGCACCAAGTGCAACCAGATTTAGCGCTACATTCGCTGCACCGCCTAGTCTGTTTTCTTTCTTACTAACTGCTACAACAGGTACCGGAGCTTCGGGCGAAATGCGATCTACTTTTCCAAAATAATACGCATCAATCATTATATCGCCTACTACCAATACACGCAATCCGGTAAATTTATCTATTAAACTCATGCTGTCTTTTTTATTTTAACTTATTTAATGCTGTATGTATACGTTGCATGGCCTCCTGCAATTTGGCATCGCTGGTGGCATAGGAAATACGAATGCACGATGGAGCCCCGAATGCCTCACCGGTGACCATCGAAACATGTGCTTCATGCATCAGATACAAACACAAATCGGTAGCTGTTTTTATTTGATATGAACCGTACGTTACTCCCAGAAAGCGGCTAATATCGGGAAATACATAAAAGGCTCCTTCGGGTTCATTGCACAGGACTCCTTCAATTTTATCAAGTGCTTCTTTTACCAGTGCACCTCTTCGTTTATAAGCCGCACACATATCTGCGGTGGGCTGCATAATTCCATTCAGTGCTGCCACGGCCGCCTTTTGAGCTATAGAGTTGGCACCTGATGTAAATTGTCCCTGAATTTTTTCGCAAGCTTGTACAATTTCTAGCGGAGCCCCGATATAACCAATGCGCCAGCCGGTCATGGCAAAGCCTTTACTCATGCCGTTTACTACTACAACCCTGTCTTTCAAATTCTCAAATTGGGCTATACTTTCATGCGGACCGGAAAAACGAATATGCTCGTAAATTTCGTCTGATACGATTGTAATATCGGGATGTTTCTCAAAAACTGCTGCCAGCTGCCGCAACTCATCTTTTGTATACACCGAACCGGTAGGATTACAGGGAGAAGAAAAAATAAACGCTTTTGATTTTGATGTAATGGAGTCACGAAGCTGGTCGGATGTTATTTTATATTGCTGCTTCACATCTGCATGTACAAAAACGGGAATGCCTCCTACCAGTTTTACCATTTCGCTGTAGCTTACCCAATAGGGTGTAGGAATAATTACTTCATCGCCCGGATTTATGAGTGCCAGTATTACATTCATGATTGACTGCTTGGCTCCGTTCGATACCAATGTTTGTGCTGGTGTAAAATCAAGATTATTCTCCCGCTTAAATTTAGCAGAAATGGCTTCACGTAAATCAGGTATACCCGCTACCGGTGTGTAGTAACTGAAATTAGAATCAATAGCTGCCTTTGCTGCATCTTTAATATGCTGTGGAGTGTGAAAATCAGGTTCACCCAGACTCAAGCTTATCACATCGTGGCCTTGTGCAGCCAACTCACGCGACAACTTAGCCATGGCAATGGTTTGTGGCTCATTAATCTGATATATGCGTTCGGCTAATTGCTGCATGATGCTATACGTATAATGTACAAATATAATGTATGATACGAATGTGCCAATTACAGCTTGGGAACTCCCTGATGGTTCTGCCGGATTAAGTCTTCGCGCTGTACCGTTACAAGCGGACTTGATGCTTTTATTTTATTCATCAATTCTTCCAGGTGTTTGGTATCATGCACCTCCAGTTCAATATAGCCTTCAAATGTTCCCTCTTTTGAAGTGATGTGAATGGAATTCATGTTGATTTGAAGCTGTTTTGATATGATGTCCGTTATGCTGCTTACAATACCCACACTATCAATTCCGGAAATGCGAATACCCGTAATGAATGACAATTTGTTAGCCGAATCATTGGCCCATTTTGCTTTCAGTATTCGATAGCCGTAATTAGACATTAAGCCTATTGCATTGGAGCAATTGGTACGATGTATCTTTACCCCTTCACCTACTGTTATAAAACCAAATATTTCATCGCCCGGTATCGGATTACAGCATTTGGCAAATGAATAAGGTAAATCTACATCATCGCTTAACAACACAGCATCCGGAGCCTTCTTTAGCACCTCTTTGTTTTTGGCTGCAGCACTTTTAGCTTTGGCTTCTGCTATATTTTCTTTGCGCTGCTTTTTTACCTCATCCAGTATTTCGCGGATATTTATTTTGGTTTTATCAAGGCGCTGGGTTGCCAGCTGATAATATAATTCAGCAACACTCGGTAAATGATAATAGGTAATTAATTCATTCAAATGATCGGATGTGAATGGAATTTTTTCAGCGGCAAACTTTCGTTCAAGTGCCTCTTTACCTAATTGTGAGGCACGTAATTTCTGCTGCTTGAAATAATCGCGTATCTTAGACTTGGCCTTTGCTGTCACAACAAAACTCAGCCACTCTTCTTTAGGTGTCTGCTTGTTTGACGTGAGAACTTCTACCTGATCGCCATTGGAAAGTTTATGGTTTATAGGTACAAGCTTATTGTTTACCTTACCTCCTATGCACTGGCCACCCAGCACCGAGTGTATGTCGTAGGCAAAATCAATGATTGATGAATTAGCAGGCAGCTTTCGCAAATCACCTTTGGGAGTGAATACAAATATTTCTTCGGCAAATAAATTCAGTTTAAAATCATCCAGAAAATCGAGGGCATCCGATTCGGGATTTTCAAGTATTTCGCGCACCTTGGCTATCCACTCTTCCAAAGCCTGATCGGGTGAAGGCACAGCATCTTTCGCTTTATATTTCCAGTGCGCAGCATATCCTTTCTCGGCAATTTCATCCATTCTGCGGGTACGTATTTGAACCTCTACCCACTGTCCTTTAGGCCCCATTACCGTGGTATGCAACGATTCATAACCGTTTGACTTGGGCGTTGATATCCAGTCGCGCAGGCGGTCGGGATTTGGTTTGTAAAAATCTGTTACTACCGAATATACATTCCAGCAATCCGATTTTTCATCTTCATAATCTGAATCAATGATGATGCGAATGGCAAACAAATCATACACTTCATCGAATGTTACATTTTGCTTTCTCATTTTGGTGAGAATAGAGTGTATGGATTTGGGCCTGCCTTTAATTTCGTATTTAAATCCTTGTCTATCCAGTTCTTCGGCTAAAGGTATAGAAAACTGCTTGATATACCTGTTGCGCTGACTTTTGGTTTCCTGTAAACGTCCCTTCACATAATTATACTGATCGGGCTCCAGATATTTTGTTGCCAGATCCTCAAGTTCGGTTTTGATTGCATACAAGCCCAGCCTGTGTGCCAGCGGTGCGTAAACATATTGTGTCTCCGATGCTATTTTCAGCTGCGAATTGGGCGACATGTGTTCAAGCGTACGCATATTATGCAAACGGTCGGCCAGTTTTATCAAAATCACGCGTACATCATCGCTGAGGGTGAGTAGCATTTTCCGGAAATTTTCGGCCTGCATCGATTTGTTTTGTTGATCAAAAACTCCCGATATTTTAGTGAGCCCGTCAATTATACCAGATACCGATTCTCCAAAATTAAGTTTTATAACATCAAGTGTAATATCTGTATCTTCAACGGTATCGTGCAGCAAGGCACAAACAATGGCCGTAGTTCCCAATCCTATTTCTTCAGCACATATCTGAGCCACAGCCAGTGGGTGCAGTATATAAGGCTCACCTGATTTTCTGCGCATGGTGCGGTGCGCTTCAAGTGCCATTCCAAATGCTTTGCGGATTAATTTTTTATCTCCCGGTTCAAGTTGTCGTTTGCTCGACTTAAGTAAACTTCGATATGCTTTTACTATTTCTTTATTCTCTAATTCCGTATCAATTGCTGGAGGTTTCATATGTGGCTTCTAAATTAATGAATTTATATGAATCTGTATTTACATACGATCTATTTGCGTGAGTATTTGCACATTTACGGAAATGTCTATATTAGCAACTCCGAAAACGTTTATCCCACATGAGTATATTTTCAAAAAAAGACATCAACCTTTTGCTAAAAGATGCTGAAGGTCACAAACTAAAACGCACTCTTACAGCAGGCAGTTTAATAGGATTAGGAATTGGAGCCATAATTGGTGCCGGATTATTTGTAAGAACAGCCGCTGCAGCCGGTGAACACGCTGGTCCAGCGGTTACGGTATCATTTCTGATTGCTGCCATTGGATGTGCTTTTGCCGGATTGTGCTATGCCGAATTTGCGGCTATGATACCTGTGGCCGGAAGTGCTTACACCTATGCCTATGCAACTATGGGCGAACTCGTAGCGTGGATCATCGGATGGGCATTGGTGCTTGAATACGCACTGGGAGCCGCAACGGTTTCAATTGCATGGAGTGAATACCTGAATAAACTGCTGGATAATGTCGTCCCGTATCAGTGGTGTCACTCTCCTTTCGAATCAGCTATTGATTCCAAAACCGGTGAGCTGGTACATGGCATCATGAATTTACCTGCCTTACTCATCTTGTTTATAATATCGGCTCTACTCATAAGGGGCACACAGCAATCAGCTTTTGTCAATTCTATCATTGTATTTATTAAGGTTTCCATTGTTCTCATATTTATTGTAATCGGTTGGAATTATATCAATCCGGCTAATCACTTACCTTACTTTATTCCTGCCGATCAACCTGCTGCTGAAATGGCCAACGGAAAATGGTATGATTATACAGATTTCTGGCGACATGGTTGGGGTGGAGTACTTACAGGTGCAGGCATTGTGTTCTTTGCATTTATCGGTTTTGATGCGGTTTCAACAGCAGCACAAGAGGCAAAAAATCCCAAAAAAGATATGCCCATAGGCATTCTGGGTTCACTGGTTATTTGTACCGTATTGTATATTTTGTTTTCACATGTTCTTACCGGTGTAGCTCCTTTTACCGATTTTGTGAAAGAAGGCAAAGAGGCCTCTGTAGCATACGCTATTTCTACCTACATGCATGGATACGACTGGTTAGCTACCGCTGTAACCATTGCCATTCTTGCAGGATTTTCATCAGTAATTCTGGTTATGCTCATGGGTCAATCGAGGGTATTTTACTCCATGTCACACGATGGATTACTGCCTAAAGCGTTCAGCGAACTTCACAGTAAGTACCACACACCGTATAAATCAAATATGATTCTTTTTGTTTTGGTTGGCGCTTTTGCTGCATTCGTTCCGGGCAGCGTGGCTGGCGACCTGACCAGCATTGGAACATTACTGGCTTTTGTACTGGTAAGTGCCGGAATATGGATTTTGCGTGTAACTAATCCTGAGCTGGTACGACCTTTTAAAACTCCGCTGGTGCCACTTGTTCCCATTTTGGGAATTCTGGTGTGCTCGGCTATGATTGTAGGCTTACCTAAGGCTACCTTATTTAGCGCACTTATATGGATGCTTTTCGGGCTTGTGGTATACTTTGCTTACAGCAAGCGCCACAGCAAACTGGGGGCAAAGCAGCATTAGTAGATTGGTTATGATAGCACTTCATTCAGCACGTGGTGCGAATGAATATCAAAACTTACCTGAACGTGCAGCCGATAATAATCAAGCAAATATTCCAATAGCTTTTTGCGGGTAGCGTAATCTGTTTGAGAGGCGGCAAACTGATTGTGTGGTATACTCAGTAATTCATAAAACTTCTTACTCGTCATTATGTCCATCATGTATATCTCTGACGGATGATAGGGCATAAATTCTCCCTCCTGCAAATGAAACGCATTATTCATTTCGTCAGCATTCAGCTTTGGGAAAAAGCCCAAATACCTGGAGAAATGGGCGAGAAATACAATTGGAAAATTGACAACACCTTCTTGTGTCATATCCAGTATCTGAATGCTGCTGTAAATAAATTCGAAGGTTGCCGCATCGGTGTGATTCTCTTCTTTGAGCAACCTGCCAAGCACTTCTGCAACAAATAATGCAATCGAACTTTTAAGTCTGTTAAAATGCAAATCAGTTAGAACCGGCTGGCATTTCAATTCTTTTATCCGCTGCATATTCTTATTGGGCTGATGGTAAGCATCCAGTTCAATCAAATTGAGCGGCAGCAAATGCGAAGGCCTTATACTACCTTTGCCCGAACGTACGCCATTTATCATGTAGGTTTGCACACCAAGAGAATCGGTGAAGCAGGTTAGTATCACACTGGTTTCTGAATAGGGTGTGGTACGGATAACAATTGCACGTATTTTTTTTATGGCCATTTACAACTCATCGAATGAACAACAATTTGGCCACATGTGTTTGTGTGCCGTCTTCGTTGGCTGCAAATATGAGATAAACACCGGTTGCCGCACGTGAACCCGAATAGGTTAATCCGTTCCAAGTAGCCATACCCCCGTTAGCACGCGTTTCAAAAACCAGGTTGCCGGCTACATCTGTAATCTTAACAAATGCATCGGATACCAGTCCGGTAATGGCTATTTGCCCGTTATATTCAGGCCGAACAGGATTGGGATACACATTCACATTGGCAAATACTTCACCACCCTCAGTAGCTGTTCCCATGTAAGATGCCAATCCTTTATCAGTAGCAAAAAACACCTCGCCAGTTTGGTTATTAATTCCGATTTCGAATACCGAATTGCCTGGCAGCGGGCTATTGGCTGTAGTAAAATTGCGCAGTACAGTATAGCCATCGGGCGATACTAGCCACACACCATTGGATGTTCCAATCCATTTACGGTCGGCAGCATCAGTTCGTATGCAATATACCTGCTCTTCATCCAGAAAATTACTGAATATTAATCCGGCCTGTATCACCAATTGTCTGGCATCAAAATCAGCATTGGGCTTAAATACATTTCCGGGATTGCTAATGATGGCAAGACCTTTATCGGTGCCTATCCATAGTTCGCCTTTTTTATCCTTGGTCACGCAAAATACAAGTGTGCTGGGCAGGAATCCGTTTTGTTTGTCTTTGTTCAGTACTTTCAGTTGATCATCATTCGGATCTGATAAATTATTTTCATTAAACACAACAAGTCCGTTACCACGGGTATTGGTTATCCATTTATTTCCAAAGTCATCACAGGTTATAAAACCAAATGCGGTATTGACATTGCTGGGTACAGAAAATGACTTCCAGGCTCCAGTTGATGTTCGAACGGAAATGGGTTTAACGGCACCGAAATTGGCCACCCACAAGTTACCGTCATTATCAAAATCAATTCCGCTAACAAACAACGGACGAAACGATGTACCGGAATTAAAACTTTGCAGGCTGCTGTTGCTGGTATCATATTTGGCTACTGCTCCCGCTTCATTCATTTCAATAATTCCCGTTCCGAACGAGGCAAAAAAGGCATTCCCCGTTTCAGGGTGAATGCTCACATCTATCAGGTCGGGTGCTGCGTCAATCATCGGGCTTGTTCCTCTAAAATTTTTCCATGTGTTGTTACGCATCAAATAATTTTTGTGACCGGTATATTTGGGCCCCCAGCCGCCCGATACTCCAAGGCCGTTTACCGCATCACCGGCAAACCACATGGCACCATCGTTGTATACCATGCGCATGGCAAACGAACCCTGCGGACCTGCCGGTGCAAAGTAATCGCGCTGTGTAGCGCTACTGTTGTGAATGAGCAACCCCTGCTGATCAATCAAACTGTAATACAATCCGTCAGGTGCAATGGCAGATGCCACAACTCCTTTAAGAATAAAATTAGGCTGTATGCTCCAGTCAGCTGAAATGGTGTATAAAGCTTCTTTTTTCGACACCAGCAGTTTACCTCCTGATGTTCCTAAAAAATAAGTCTGACTGTTACTGATACCAGATAGAGTTGACCATGTTCCATCAAACGATTTTACTGTCGAATCGACTACAGCTACAAGCTTTCCGCCATAGGTCGCCATGTAATCTACATAGCCGGCCTGTAAAAGCGACCACGAATTGAAATCACTCAGATTTGTTCCGTTTTCTGCAGCCCGGTATATGCCACCGGGCGTACATACGTATATCGAGTTGTTGTAAAATTCAATGTCGCGTATATCAAGAGTTGAACCTCCCGGACCAATTTCCTGATATGTATCTGTTATTTTCCTTAGTTTCAAATCAATTACAGCTACGCCAAACGAACACGCCAGATAAGCCTTTCCGTTATGAATGGTTATAGCGTGTATTTGCTTTTCACCTAAAATAATGCGTTTTACGATATCGGGTATATTGGTGATGGTTCCGTTTTGTATCACATCTATATTGGCTCCTTCGTAAGCAATTATCATGCACTGCGATTGCTCATCGTAAGCCAGCTTACGAACAGTTACGTCACTCAACCCGTTTACACGCGATACGATTTCAACTTCGCGGGTCTGAATATGATAGTTAAACAGCGCCTGGTTGGAGCCAACCCATACCACATCTTCGGCAACAACCACATCGTTATTGACGCCAAAACTTGCATGTATTCGCCAGCCTTCTACTCCGGGAAGCTTTTGTTGTGCTGAAACGCCTGAGCCCAGCAGCAAATACATCATAAGTATATAAACAAAACGAAACAAGCGATTCATACAGTACATTAAACGATGCGTCTTGCGCAAATAGTGTAATGCAACGAAAATACAAATAAACCTGAGCGCACCGGAATAATTTTCTACTTTTGACGCGTTTCTAATACCTAATCGTCTATGTGGCAATCCATCGGAACATTTACTATACGCAACCGTTTTTGGCTGCTTGTATCGCTGGCGATTCTTGTCCTGTTCTTTTTATTTTTCGCATCTCGTGTTAAACTCACTTACGACTTTGCTAAAGTTATCCCTACATCCGACCCTGACTATGTCGATTACATGGCGTTTAAAAACACGTTTGGCGAAGACGGAAATATACTGGCTATAGGGTTCCAGTCCGACAGGTTGTTCGAAAAAGATTTCTTCAATCACCTGATGCATCTTAATGCTACACTGAAATCGATAAAAGGTGTTGAACGCGTGGTTTCGCCTGCTGAACTTTACCAGTTAACACTGAATAACGAAAGCGGAATGCTTGAGTTGAACAAACTAACCGAAGCTCCGCTGCCTACACAGGCTGCAGCAGATAGCCTCAGGCTTAAACTGGAAAATATGCCGTTTTACAACGGACTTATATATAACGATAGCAGCCGTGTGGCACTTATTGCCATCACCCTGCAAAAACAAGTCCTTGACAGCAAAGAACGTATCGCGCTGGTAAAACAAATCGAAGAGCTTTGCAATGCTTTTGGCAAAGCCAACCAAACTGAGATGCATTATTCAGGATTACCCTATGTACGTACGGTATACTCATCGAAGGTGGCTGATGAGATAAAAATCTTTACATACCTGGCTATACTCATTACCGCAGTCTTTATATTTCTGTTCTTCAGGTTTTACTCGGCTGTACTGTATTCGCTCATTGTTGTTGTTATCGGTGTTATATGCACCCTTGGAAGCATTGAACTAATGGGGTACCGCATCACACTGCTTACAGGACTTATTCCACCACTGATTGTTATTATTGGTATTCAAAATTGTATTTATCTGCTCAATGTATACCACCAGGAATTCAGGGCACACGGCAATAAAATGCTGGGCATTATACGTCTGATTTCCAAAAACGGACTACCGCTTTTCTTAACCAATGTAACTACTGCTGTAGGATTTCTGGTATTTAGTTTTTCGGGTAGCGTAGTACTTGATCAGTTTGCCTGGATAGCCGGGTTCAATATCATGCTTATTTATGCCATTTCACTTGTTTTTATTCCTATTGTTTACAGTTACTTGCCACCGCCAACCGAGCAGCAAGTGAAGCACCTGGACAGTGTTAGACTGAATCGTGTAATGGACATTTGCTACACTTGGGTACATACCAAACGCAGGTGGATTTATGCATCGGTGGTTGTTGTTTCAGTGGTTGCATTGCTTGGCACATTCAAGGTAAGAACGCTGGGTTACGTCATTGATGATTTGCCTGTTCACGACAAAGTATATACCGATTTAAAGTTTTTTGAAACACATCTGAAGGGTGTATTGCCTTATGAAATTGTTATTGATACCAAACGTATAAATGGGGTTAAGGATCTGGTCACACTACAAAAGATAAATCGCCTGCAAAAAGAATTGGCAAAATTTCCGGAGTTTTCAAAATCTGTTTCACTGGTTGATTTTATCAAATTCGCCAATCAGGGTTATAACAATGGCGATGTTCGTCACTATATCATACCTGGATTGCTGGAAATTGAAGATATGCTGTCGTCAATGCCTAAAAACCAGACAGCCGGTGGCGGCCTGCTGAAATCCATGGTAGATTCAACCTACACCAAAGCCCGAATAAGCATACAAATGGCCGATGTGGGTTCGGTTGAAATGAAGCGCCTGAATAACGAAGTAAGTCAAAAGTTGACTGAAATTTTTCCTGAGGAGAAATACGCTACGCAGATAACAGGAACAAGCCTCATTTTCCTGAAAGGAAACGATTACCTGGTTTCCAATTTACTTTCCAGCATGACTTCCGCGCTTATCATAATATCACTGATGATGGCTTTGCTATTTTTCAGCTGGAAAATGGTGCTCATTGCACTTCTCCCCAATATTATACCGCTATTGATGACGCTGGGAATAATGGGCTATTTCGACATCAGACTAAAACCTTCCACTATCATCATCTTTTCAGTAGCCTACGGTATCGTGGTTGACTTTACCATTCACTACCTGGCTAAATACCGCAATAGTTTGAAAAAACACGATTGGAACATGACCGCAGCCATACCTGAATCCATGCGCGAAGCCGGACCTAGTATAATTTACACTGCAGTGGCGCTGTTCTTCGGTTTCATCATTTTTGCCGCATCCGACTTTGGCGGAACTATAGCGTTGGGTGTACTCACCTCACTTTCCTTGCTTTTCGGCATGCTTATGAATCTGCTGCTGCTGCCGTCATTGCTGGTCTCATTGGAAAAAGCCATCAACAGCAAAAAAGAGCTGCAAAACGCCTGGGTACAGATGGAACCGGAGCCCCTTGATACGGATGAAGACCAGGAAGGGTAAGCCGTAATTTAGGTTTTCATTTATTGGCTGCAACTGCTATTTTCGCAAGCCTTTTAGGCAAGTACCTTTTTTTGCTCAATAGGCTAATTACACATCACGCGCATGGCGAAGTATAAAGAATACAAGCAACTCAATTTCCCGGCATTTGAAGACGAGATTCTGAAAATGTGGAAATCGAAAGACATTTTTGAAAAAAGCATCAGCAACCGCAATGGAGCTAAACCTTTTGTATTTTACGAAGGCCCTCCAAGTGCCAACGGAATGCCCGGTATTCACCATGTGATGAGCCGTGCAGTGAAAGATTTGTTTTGCAGATACTACACGCTCAAAGGTTTTCAGGTAAACCGAAAAGCCGGATGGGATACCCACGGATTGCCGGTTGAGTTGCAGGTAGAAAAAACACTGGGTATTACCAAAGATGACATTGGTAAAAAAATATCGGTTGCCGAATACAATGAAGCCTGCCGAAACGATGTAATGAAATTTACCGATGTGTGGAACAACCTTACCGAGCGTATGGGATATTGGGTAAACTTGAATGATCCGTACATTACGTATGACAATAAGTATATCGAATCGCTGTGGTGGATTTTAAAACAATTATTTGATAAAAATTTACTGTACAAAGGATATACTATACAACCTTACTCACCGGCTGCAGGAACCGGTTTAAGCTCACATGAACTGAATCAGCCGGGTACGTATAAGGACGTAAAAGACCTCACCGCAGTAGCCATGTTTAAAGCTGCTGATAAGCCTTCTGCTGTCCGTGAGTACGATGTGTATTTTCTGGCCTGGACCACCACTCCGTGGACACTGCCGTCAAATACTGCACTTGCCGTAGGAGCCAATATCACATATGATGCGGTGGAAACATATCATCCGCAAAGTCACAAGCCGTGTGTTGTTATACTGGCTCACGATTTGGTATCGAAATATTTTTCTGCTGAAAACAGCGAACTTGATTTTAGCGCCTACACACCCGGTGATAAAAAAACTCCGTGGCGGTGCATCACGCAATTGACAGGCCGTGAAATGGAAGGAATGCGCTACGAGCAATTGCTTCAGTTTGGAGAAGTGTCCGTGCCTGAAGGTGGAACTGCTGAGCCTTTCAGAGTTCTTATGGGTGACTTTGTAACTACTGAAGATGGTACAGGTATAGTACATATTGCTCCCAGTTTCGGAGCTGATGACTTTCGTGTAGCCAAACAATATGGCATAGGCAGCCTAACGCTGGTTGACAAGCGTGGTAAATTTTTACCCGGTGTAAACGACCATATTTTTCTGTACGGTAATGAATATGTGAAAGAAGCTTACCTAACTGATGCCGAAAAGGTAGCTGCGCTGGAAGAACAAAAATTAAAACTTACTTCAGTCATCAAAGACACTTCAAAACTCAACTACCTGAGTGTGGATGAACGCATAGTACTGAAAATGCAAACTGAAGGTAAATTGTTCAGAAAAGAAAAATACGAGCACCCCTACCCTCACTGCTGGCGAACCGATAAGCCTATTCTGTATTACCCGCTCGAAAGCTGGTTTATTAAAACAACAGCATTCAAAAACAAACTGATAGAAAACAACCTGAAAATAAATTGGAAACCTGCACACACAGGTACCGGAAGGTTTGGAAACTGGCTAGAGAATCTGGTAGATTGGAATTTATCACGCTCACGTTACTGGGGTACTCCCCTGCCTGTGTGGCGAACAGCCGACAACAGCGAAGTACGATGCATTGGTAGCCTGAGTGAACTCAATACCGAATTGGCAAAGGCGAAAGAAAAAGGATTTATGCCTGCCGATTTTGAACTGAAAGACTTGCATAAACCTTATGTAGATGAAATCATACTCGTATCATCAGCTGGCGAAAAAATGTACCGTGAGCCTGATCTTATTGACGTATGGTTTGACAGTGGAGCCATGCCATATGCACAATGGTTTTATCCAAATCAAAATGCAGATATTTTCAAACAAAACTACCCGGCCGATTTTATAGCAGAAGGTGTTGACCAAACACGTGGATGGTTTTTCACCCTGCATGCTCTTGCAGTATTGCTCAGCGAATGCAGTGATGAAATCAAAGCAGTGAATACTGCCAATGGCAATCCGGGAATAGCATTCAAAAATGTGATTGCCAATGGACTTGTGCTGGATAAAAACGGCAATAAAATGAGTAAAAGGCTGGGAAACGTGGTCGACCCGTTTGCCACCATTTCAACTTACGGAGCTGATGCCACACGCTGGTATATGCTTAGCAACAGCGACCCATGGGATAACCTGAAATTTGACCTGGAAGGAGTAAGCGAAACACAACGCAAGTTTTTCGGCACGCTGTACAATACCTATTCATTTTTTGCCATCTACGCCAATATTGATCAATTCGAATACAACCCAGATAACCTTGTAGCACATGAAAACCGCAGCGAACTCGACCGCTGGATCTTAAGTAAGCTAAACAGCCTGATAAATGTTGTTCAGCACCACATGGATGATTATGATCCCACACCCGCGGCTCGTGCCATCGAAGAATTTACGACCGACCATTTAAGTAACTGGTATGTAAGACTTAGCCGCAGACGTTTTTGGAAAAGTGGTCCTGATTCCAACAGTACCGATAAGCAATCTGCATATGAAACATTGTATCAGTGCCTGATAACTGTGGCACAACTGGCGAGTCCTATTGCGCCATTCTTTACTGATTGGGTGTATCAGCACCTCAATGGCGTAAAAGAATCGGTACACCTTACAGATTTCCCAATTGCCGATGAAAAGCAAATAAATACCGAACTCGAACGTCAAATGGAATCGGCTCAACGAATTACCTCGTTGGTACTATCTATCCGTAAAAAAGAAAATATAAAAGTACGTCAGCCACTGCAAAAGATTGTCATACCTGTGGTTGATGCACGCATTAAAGATGAGATTGCTCATGTTAAAGACCTGATATTGTCAGAGGTAAATGTGAAAGAATTGGAGTTTACTGATGCAATAGACAAGGGCATAAAGCCTAATTTCCGCACGCTGGGCAAAAAAGTAGGTTCACACATGAAAGCAGTCGCTGAGAGTATTTCAAACCTCTCACAATCAGACATTAACACCATAGAAACTACGGGGTCTATACTCATCAGTGTTGCAGGTGAATCATTTGATATTTTATCAACCGATGTTGAAATTTTATCGAAAGAAATTCCCGGTTATAAAGTGGCTTCTGAGGGCTCCACAACGGTGGCCTTGGACATAGAAATAACTGATAATCTGAAAGATGAGGGAATTGCTAGGGAATTGGTCAGCAGATTACAAAACCTGCGCAAAGAGCTGGGCTTTGAGGTCATGGACCGTATTCGGGTTGTAATTCAGCCAAATGAGTACATAAAAAATTCCATAAGTAATTACAAAACATATATTTGCACCGAAATTTTAGCAACGGAACTTGTGTTGGCGGAGCCTGAAAGTGACGCAGCTGAAATCAATGTAGACGAGAACCTGATTAATGTTAAACTACTTAAAGTAAACTAAAATGGCTAAGAAAAATAACAAGGCAACAGCAAAGAAAAGTGCTGCAAAAAAAGTTGTCAAAAAAGCGGCTCCAAAAAAACCGGCTAAACCCATAGCGAAGAAAGTGGCTAAACCTGTAGCTAAGAAAGCTGCTAAACCTGTGGCTAAAAAAGCCACCAAGCCTGCACCCAAGAAAGTTAATAAGCCCGTAGCTAAAAAAGCGGCTAAGCCTGTAGCTAAGAAAGCGGCTAAGCCGGTAAAGAAAGTATCCAAGCCAATTGCTAAGAAGGTAACTAAGCCGGTAAAAAAGGTTAACAAACCCGTTGCCAAGAAACCGGTTAAAAAGGTAATTAAACCTGTAGCTAAAAAACCATCTAAACCAATAGCAAAGAAAATAGTTAAGCCAGTGGCTAAAAAGGCTACTAAACCTGCAGCTAAAAAAGTAGTTAAACCAATCGCTAAGAAAGTAACAAAAGCGGTTGTTAAAAAGGTTGTGGCTAAGGTGGTAGTTAAAAAAGCAGCTAAACCTGCACCAAAAACTCCGGCCAAACCTGTAGCCAAAGTGGTTGCTAAACCTGCACCAAAAGTCCCTGCTAAACCAACTACAGCAACCAAAGCACCTTCAAAACCTGTAGAGAAAAAGCCCGAACCTGCATTTCAGAAGTTTGAGTTGAAACCCAATAAACCGACAATTAGCAAGCCTGCTCCGGCAGCTATAGAAATCAAGGATCCCGTGATTGAAACCGGAAATACGAAACGTTACAGCGATTCGGATCTGGAAGAGTTTCGTCATATCATTAACCAAAAGCTTAGTGTATCTCGCGAAGAATTGGCTAACCTGATGGATCAGCTTCAAAATCCTGGCATCAATGCAGGTGACGATACCGATAATTCATACAAAACACTCGATGACGGTTCTTCTACTGCCGAAAAAGAACAAATCGGACAATTGGCTGCCCGCCTTCGTAAGTTTATCGAAAATCTGGAACACGCCATGATGCGCATAGAAAATAAAACGTATGGCATTTGCCGCGTTACCGGTAAACTGATTTCGAAAGAACGGTTGCGTGCTGTACCTCATACTACATTGAGTATGGAAGCTAAAATGCAGCAATACAAATAATCTTTAAAGATGAATTACCTAAAACATGCTTGTTAGGAAACAGGCATGTTTTTTTTTGCATAGAAATAAATGGACAACAGAAAAAAAATAGTACTTCAAAGTACAATACTCATGCTGCTGGTTGTAGTAATCGATCAGCTATCTAAATTATATATCAAAACTCATTTTTTCTTAGGTGAAGAAATACATGTGATGGGTAACTGGTTCCGGTTGCACTTCACCGAAAACTATGGAATGGCATTTGGCATCGAATTGGGTGGTGAGTACGGAAAGTTGATGCTTACTTTTTTCAGAATAGCTGCTGTTGGCGTGATTGGTTGGTTTATTGTGAAAATGGCCGGTGATAGTTCACAACAAAAATTTACACTACCATGGACGCTCATATTAGCCGGTGCAGTGGGTAATATTATTGACAGTGTATTTTATGGAGTATGGTTCGGCTATGATACCTGGTTTCATGGCCGCGTGGTTGATATGTTCTATTTCCCTATTGTGCAAACTACCTTGCCTGAAAATTTCCCTATTTGGCCGGGTGAAGAGTTTGAATTTTTCAGACCTGTATTCAATGTAGCTGATGCTGCCATCAGTGTTGGTTTTATTATGGTGCTGGTGATGCAAAGTGAAATCTTTGGTTCAGGTAAAAATAAGGATAAAGAAGAAAGCAACGTAACTTCTGAAGGTGCTAATACCCACGAATAATTATGGCCAACTAATCATTTTGGTAACAGCGTTAAGATTGTATAATATATAAATGAGTCGTCATACAAAAAAGGGCGGCCGATGCAATGCATCGGCCGCCCTTTAATCTTATCTCTAATTAATCTTAAACTCCCGTATCGTGTAATGCACTTTCCATCACAAACGGATGCTTGGTAGGATACAAATTGGCTTTTGTCAATGCCTTTAACGTCATCCATAAAAATGCTCCTCCGAATAATCCGAGGAAACCGATTTCCATCAGACCAATACCTTGAGCAGGTGTTTCTATTATGCCCACAGGATTTTCAGTAGTAATATCGGTAGCAAGGTTCAATGCTCCGGGCATCACCATAAGAAATACGTCATTCCAGTGACCAAGTAAAATACATGTGCCTACGAACATCCCCACTTTGCGACTACGTTTTGCGCCTCTACGCATAAAAATGAAGAAGGGCACAGCAAAGTTCAGGATGATATTGAGGAAGAAGTAGAATTTGTATGAACCGAATAAACGTGGGGCATAGTAAGCTACTTCTTCAGGAATATTTGCATACCAAATTAACAGGAACTGCGATACCCACATATATGTCCAGAAAATAGAAAAGGCAAACATAAATTTACCCAAATCGTGCTGGTGCTCGTCTGTAACAATATTCAGGTAACCCTGACCGCGTAACCACCAGGTGAAGAGGTAAATGACAGTTAATGCGCTAACCCATCCTGTTGCAAAATTGTAAACAGTAAAGATAGTTGAATACCAGTGGGCATCTAAACTCATGGTGATATCCCACGCAAACATGGAGAATGAAAACCCAAACACCACAATGAAAAAGGCCGAAAGGCGATATGACTTATCAAAGAAGGTAGTGTCATTTATTCCTGTAGATAGTTTGTCTTCATCGCGAGAAAACTTACGAATCATAGTTGCACACCAAATCCAGAATGACGTGAACAGAATAACCCGTGCATAGAAAAATGCTTTATTCAGGTACCAGGTCTTTTTCATTAGTAATGGATCGCTCTCCATCACCCCATCATGAGCCCAGTGATACAATGTAGTTAATCCTGCAAAAAGCACCAGTATGATTATACCTGCACCAACCGGCATAAATTCACTCATGGCTTCGGGAATCCTGCGAATAGCCACATACCATCCGGCATTAGCCAACTGGCTGATAGCTATAAATACAGCTGCACAGGTTGCTATAATAAAAAAGAAGTAGCCGTTAAATAATATACTAGCCAGCAAACGCTTGATGGCTACGTGATGATTTTGCTCATCACTGAATCCGTCAATGTGCGGATGATAGGTAAAATATCCAATCAATGCCAGCAGCAGGCCTATACCCATTAAAGCAAATGCGAAGCGTTTGGCTTTCTCGCTGATTACAAATTTTTCTTCTCTGATTTGAACTTCTTTATGTTCCATCTTAATTGGTAATTAGTTTGGGTTGACGAATTAATTAGCTTGTTGACCTGACAATTGATAAATATAGTGTATGACTTGCCAGCGCTGCTCGGGTGTAAGCACTGAGCCATAGGCACCCATCAGGTTCTTGCCATGGGTAATAGAATAAAATGCCTTGCCGGGGTTAATTGTAGGCAGGCGATCGGCATAGGCAGGAACACGCGGATATTTTCCATCCTGTACAATTGTTCCCTGACCGTTCCCGTCCTCAGCGTGGCATGGAGTACAATTAATATTATACAGACGCTTACCTTCAGTCAAATTGTATTCATTTTTAGTCAATGGATTTTTCAAAGCTGAGGCTGCTTCATAATTCTCATTGGATTTAGCCATACCATACGTAGCATAATCGAGCTGACCACGAGCTATCGTACCTTTAACAGGCTCACGCATGTTCATTCCATGCGGATTAATGGTGTTTGGCTCTTCATCGAGTTGTGTAAGCGGTTCGTACGCAAATGAGTTATACATGTTGGGTGCAAATTCAACACCGGGATTGTCGCCACCGGCTTTACCACATGATGCAAGCATCATACCTGCACCCAATAGTGCCATAAGAGTGTATGCTGTTATTTTCATATATCTTTTACCCTTTCTCTGATTTCCAATGCACCGCCCGATATCATTAGGGTTTCCAGTGTCTTGGCATCCGTTTTATGTTCGTGTAGGTTTACGGCTATTACAAAACGGTCGTCCGTTACGCGAATATCCATAATGTCTGTATTGCGTCCCCAGAACATTCTGTTCACAATAAAAAAGCATCCTACCATGCCAAAGGCTGTAAATAAAATACCTAATTCAAATGTAATGGGAATGTAAGTGGGAATGTGAAGCGAAGGTTTTCCGCCAACATTCATTTGCCAGTCGAAATATGATGCATACGATTGTAATGAGATACCGCATGTGATACCTATCATGGCAAAAGTAAATGCAGCAATTGAAAGACGTGTTCTCTTAATCTTCAGAACCCTGTCAAGTCCGTGAATGGCAAAGGGTGAATACACATCGTGAACATCATAACCTGAGTCCATCAGTTTTTGTGTCACGCTGTAAACTTTGTCGGGATTGTCATAAATCCCAAGCATCAATTTTGAGTTATCCATGAATTGCATCTCCTTTCACTGTTTGTACATCGGCATGATGACCGGTGCTGTGATGATGATCATCGTGATGTGTTGGTAATATTGTTTTTACTTCAGCCATATTTATAGTGGGCAGGTAACGGCAAAACAGGAAGTAAAGGGTGAAGAATAAGCCGAATGATCCTAATAATATAGCAAACTCAATAATAGTAGGTGTATACATGGTCCAGCTTGAAGGTATAAAATCGCGGTGAAGTGATGTAACGATAATTACAAAACGTTCGAACCACATACCGATATTTACTATTATTGACATAACAAATATGAACCAAGGTGTAGATCTGGCCCATTTTAACCAGAATACCTGTGGTGCTATCAGGTTGCAACTCATCATAATCCAGTAACTCCACCAGTAAGGACCAAAAGCACGGTTCATAAATGCATATTGCTCGTATTCCACACCTGAATATGCGGCCACAAAGAATTCTGTGATATAGGCTAAGCCTACCATGGTACCTGTGAGCATAACAATTTTACACATTGCATCCAGGTGACCCATGGTAATGTAGTTTTCCTGCTTTAGTACCACACGTCCCACAACCAAAAGCGTTAACACCATTCCAAATCCGGAGAAGATAGCACCGGCAACGAAGTATGGTGGGAATATAGTGGTGTGCCATCCGGGAACAAGGGATGTGGCAAAGTCCATAGATACGATAGAGTGAACTGATAATACAAGTGGTGTTGAAATACCTGCCAGAATCAACGAAATCATTTCATATCTGTGCCAGGTGCGGGTTGAACCATTCCAACCCATTGCAAAGAAGTTGTAAATGAATTTACGAATTTTGGTTGTAGCTCTGTCGCGAACTGTTGCTATGTCTGGTATTAATCCAACATACCAAAATACCAACGACACAGAGAAGTAAGTTGAAATAGCGAATACGTCCCATACAAGCGGTGAGTTAAAGTTAACCCACAATGTTCCAAACGCATTGGGCAGTGGTACAGGCCAGTATGCCACCCATGGACGTCCCATGTGAGAAAGGATAAAAGATGCCGCACAAATAACTGCAAAGATGGTCATAGCTTCTGCTGCACGGTTAATTGACATGCGCCACTTTTGACGGAACAGCAATAACACAGCAGAAATAAGTGTACCCGCGTGACCAATACCTACCCAAAATACGAAGTTGGTAATGTCAAATGCCCAACCTACTGTTTTATTTAAGCCCCACGCTCCAATACCCACTAAAATGGTATAGGTGGTGGCGGCAATCCATAATCCAAGAACTATGGCAGAAATGGTAAAACCTATCCACCATGCTTTTGTTGCCTTGTTTTCGAGCGGACGCAATATGTCACGTGTGACATCTGCATATGTTTTACCGCCTTCTACTAATGCTTCTCTAATTGGAGATTCGTATGACATGTGCTATGAATTAAATGTTTACTGATTAAGAATGGTGATTGTGCTCGGGAGTTGCTTCCGATTCGTGTTTGTGGTTAGCAGGTGCTTCTCCGCCTTTGGCGTGATGACCAGCCAGTTGCTCATCTACATTACGTATCTTAGTCATGTAAGCAACAGATGGCTGTACGTTGAATTCTTCAAGCAGGAAGTAACTGCGGTCGTTGCGGAACAATTTGGATATTTCACTGTTCTCATCATTCATATCGCCAAACACTATAGCATTTGAAGGACATGATTGCTGACAAGCTGTTTTGATATCTCCATCTTTTACTTTTCTGTTCTCGAGTTTGGCGGTAAGCTTACCGGCTTGTATACGTTGAATACAGAATGAGCATTTCTCCATAACACCACGAGAACGAACAGTTACGTCAGGGTTAATAACCATACGTCCCAGGTCGTTGTTGAAATGGAAATCGAACTCATCATTCTGGCGGTATTTAAACCAGTTGAATCGTCTAACTTTATATGGACAGTTGTTGGCGCAGTAACGTGTGCCCACACAACGGTTGTATGCCATATGGTTAAGGCCTTCTGAGCTGTGTACTGTAGCCAGTACCGGACAAACAGTTTCACATGGTGCATGTCCGCATTGCTGGCACATAACCGGCTGGAATGATACTGCCACATTTTCAAAATCGGTTGTCTCATCATTGATAAGTGCTTCGCCATCTTTCATCAAGGCATTTCCTGCAAACGATTTTTCACGTACGGCTTTTTTTCCGTTTTTATCTTTGAACCGGTAATAACGGTCAATACGCATCCAGTGCATTTCACGTGCACGAAGCACTTCTTTGCGACCTACAACAGGTACGTTATTTTCGGCATTGCAACTAACCACACATGCACCGCAGCCGGTACATGCATTCAAATCAATAGCCATACCCCATTTATGTCCTTTGCTGTCGCGCTCAGCCCATAACGAAATAATGTGTGCGTGTTCGTGATTGCCCGCTTTGGGATCTTTTACAAACTCATTCAACGATGCTTCTTTAATAATTGCACGACCTTCAATTGTGTGGTGAGTTTGTGTTTGCGCAAGTTTATATCCGCTACCTGTTTTCTCAATGCTTACATCGGCATTGGTATATAAATACGTTGATCCGTTGTACGATATCAGCGGATAAGCTGATTTACCAACGTACTTGGCTACTTTTCCGCCTTCAGTACGTCCGTATCCAACAGCAACTGATATAGTATTGTTGGCTTGTCCGGGTTGAATTAATACTGGTATATTTTCAATCACACCCGATTTGGTTTTAATTGTAATCAGATCGCCCTGCTCAAGTTGATACTGGTCGGCTGTAACTTTTCCGATAGCTGCATAATTGTCCCAACATACTTTTGATATCGGATCGGGTAATTCCTGCAACCATGGGTTGTTGGCATATAAGCCGTCACCCATAGCAATCGAAGTATACAACTGTACCTCCAATTTGTCTTTTGAAGCAGTGTAAGCCTGATATGCCGGATTTACCAGATCAGCTGAAATTGCGTTTGACTTATAAGCTTGAGTAGCTTTAGGTGATGTAGTGTAGAATCCATCATGTAGCGCCTTTTTAAAAGCTCCATCAGTACCTACTATATTTTTCACCCAGTTGTCTTTTACATAATCATATGCATCGGCTGAGTTACCTGACCAGCGTAAAAAGCTAACCATAGCTTCACGTGTATTGAATACAGGTGAAATTGTAGGTTGAATCAGTGCGAAGTAACCTGATTTAGGTTCAGCATCGCCCCACGACTCCAGGTAGTGGCTTGATGGTGCCTGATATTTACATAAAACAGTTGTTTCGTCAGATGTACTGTTTAAAGAAACGGTTGTGGCTAACTTTGAAAGTGCTGCCCCAAGTTCGGCACCTTTTGGATGACTGTAAACCGGGTTAGCATTCAGAAACAAAACAGCATCAACTGTGCCTGAAGTAATATCTTTAACTAAACTTTCAAATGCTGCGTCATCTCCACCCTTTTGGTTTGAATAATTATCCAAATCAACAGTGCTTCCAATGTTTCCTAAAAGACCGTTTATAGCGTTAACCAGCAATTGGTGGTCAGTATTATTGGATCCACTTACTACCAGTGATGCACCGCGGTTATTCCAAAGTTCTTTAGCCGTATTTTCAACCATATTCAACGCTAACTCTACATTTTGAGCAGATGAAAGCGGAGCAACGCCAGCCATGGAGGCCAATTTGTTATAAAGGCTGATAAGAATAACACCTTCAGCGCTTGGTTTAATCGGGAAACGTACATCGGCATTGGAACCGGTCAGAGAAAGATTGGATTCAAAATGTATGTGGCGACTCATCTTTCCGGTTGCCGGTTTACGATTGCTTACCCACTGCTTGGTATATTCTACTGGTGAGATCCATGTTCCCAGAAAATCGGCACCGAAACTTACAATTACCTGAGCTTTGTCAAATCTGTAACCGGGTATAACTGCTTTTCCAAACGATTGTTGATTGGCTTTGAGTATAGCACTGTATGAAACAGGTTCGTACACCACATGCTGTGCTTTATAGTTAGTGCTAAATTCAGCTACTGCTTTTTCCAGCGATGGACTACTAATATTACCTGTCACAATTCGTACCGCTTTGGCCGCGCTCAAGGCATTTTTTACTTTTAAATCAAGCGTATTCCAGTCTGTTTCGTTGCCGTTGGCTCTTGGACCGCGCAAGCGTTCGTTGTCGTACAAAGCTAGCAAACTGCCATGTTCAATAGCACTCACACCTCCTTGAAATACTGGCGAATCGGAGTTACCTTCTATTTTCACCGGGCGCCCTTCGCGTGTTTTTACAAGTATGCTGGTACCTGTATCACCACATGTGGTGGCATACCAGTTTGGAATACCCGGAGTGATTGTCTCAGGTTTTACCACGTAAGGAATGGCATTCTTGATCGGTGTTTTGTTACAGGCTGCAAGTGCAACTGCCGAAACACTGAAACCAAAATATTTTAGAAAATCTCTGCGGCTGGCGCTAAGCTCTCCGTCTTGTTCAGTCAGTACTTCTTCTAATGGAATACCTTCCGAAAATTCATTCTTTTTATTGCGAAGAAATTCAGGATCCTGATTTAATTCTTCCAGGCCTCTCCAGTATGTTTGTTTATTTTCCATGGATTCGATTTTTCTCGTTAATAAGGTCTAACGTCAATTATTAATAGTGGCACTTGCCGCACTCAAGTCCGCCAATTTGCTGAACAGTAGCATACGATTTGCCTTCTGCTTTAAGTTGTTCGTGCAGTTTTTCATAGTAGTCGTTATTCGCTACATCTACTTTAGCCTCACGGTGGCAATTTATACACCAGCCCATTTGCAGTGATGAATGCTGAGATACTACCTTCATGGTCTCAATAGGACCATGACAGGCCTGACATTCTACTTTTCCGATACTTACGTGTTGTGCGTGGTTGAAGTAGGCTAAATCAGGCAAGTTGTGTATGCGCACCCACTTAATAGGCTTTTGAGGCTTGTTGGGATCGTACATTTTTTTATCTGAGTCCCAACCCACTGCATCGTAAATTTTTTGAATTTCGGGCGATACTTGTCCGTTGTAATTTGCACTAGCCGTAACATGCATATGGCAATTCATACAAGTGCTGGCTGAAGGTATGGTAGCCTGCTTGCTCTTATCGGCACCGCTATGGCAATACAAACAGTTTATTTTGTATTTACCTGCGTGCAATTCGTGTGAGTAATTAATAGGCTGTGCAGGAGCATATCCTTTCTGAACACCTACATTTTTATTACCGTAATCAAAACCGTAAATGCCCAACAGGAGGGTAAATGCAAGCGACACTACGATTGCCCCCACAACAGGGTGTTTTTTGAACAATTTGTATTTCCATGTTGTGCGAACGTCCACTTGTTCGCCAAGTTGCTCTTCTTCTTTCTCGGGAAATTTAGCATAATATATTTCCTGAACTGTTTTGCGGATACGGAACAGAATAAACACGATGACAAAAAGAATGATGGCCATCAGTGTTAGAGCGATAAAAGTGGTATTGTTGTAAAAACCATCCTGAGCAGGTGCTGCTGTTGAAGTGGTTTCACCTCCACCGGGTGCAGCGCTGGCTGCAGCGGCAGCAGCAGGTTTATCACTTTCTGCCTTTACATAATCGATTATAGATTTAACCTGTGCCTCGCTTAGGTTTTCAAATGATGTCATTACTGACTCGTTGTATTCTTTGTACAATGTAACGGCAGTAGCATCTCCCGATTTTACCATGGCCTGTGAATTTCTAATCCACTTAACCAACCAGGCTTCATCTCTGCGTTTATGCACATCTTTAAGTGCAGGGCCAACCACTTTATCGTTGATAGCATGGCAGGATACACAGTTAGCATTAAATAGTTTTTCGCCTTCGGCAACATCAGCCGAAACTGAGAAAATTTGAATGGCCGAAAGGGCCAATAGAGCAGTAATTTTTACAAACTTCATTTTAACAAATTGATTGTTCGCTGTTTATAACATCAGGCAAAACCTGCGATTGACGCACACTTCACCCAAAAAGTCGGGCAAATATATTCACATTATAATACAAAGCGTAGGCGTGTGTAAAAAAAGATTATTTAGACAAAATCTAAATTTAAAATTGCTGAAAATTAGGAGCTAACACCGCGTAGATTGGTGTGTGTGTTTTTTACTTCAACGGTGGGAATTATTGTATGCGTGAATGTAGTATACCTTCACGGGTAGTTATCTCTTTGTAATCGAGTGCCTCAAATATTGAATTTTGACTAATAAATTCAGGAACGATGGACTTCATTTTCATGACCAGCTTCTCATTGTTCTGTTCGTTGTAGAGGTTTATAATTTCATCAATTTGCACTTGCACCCAGTCAAATTCATACAATCTGACTTTGGCAATCATAATTTTAGGGTGATAAGTTGGAACCGTATTTTCCTGGTCGGCCAACAGTTCTTCCGTTAATTTTTCCCCTGGTCTTAATCCGCTGAACGAAATCTGGATATCCTCTCCTATTTTAAGACCTGATAATTGTATCATTTTTCTAGCCAAATCGAGTATACGGATGGACTTACCCATATCAAATATGTAAATTTCTCCGCCATTGCCCATATTTCCAGCTTCGAGAACGAGTTGACATGCTTCGGGAATAGTCATAAAATAGCGTGTCACTTCGGGGTGAGTTACGGTAAGGGGGCCACCGTCTTCTATTTGCTTTCTGAATTTTGGAATTACCGAACCGCTTGATCCTAGTACATTACCAAATCGTGTTGTTATAAATTTAGTTACTGTTTGTGGGTTTGCCAGTAAATGATGATTAAGGGACTGAATATAAATTTCGGCTATGCGCTTGGATGCTCCCATTACATTGGTAGGGTTGACCGCTTTATCAGTAGATACAAATACAAATTTGTTCACTTTAAATTCAACTGATAAATCGGCAACAGTTTTTGTACCTCCTACGTTTACACGTATGGATTCGGATGGATTGTCTTCCATTAACGGAACGTGCTTGTAAGCTGCGGCATGAAAGACAAAATCTGGTCTGTACGTTTGAAAAACCTTTCGCATTCTCGACTCTACTGTAACATCTGCTACTACTATCTCAATACTGCTGGCGTATGCTTTTTTGTAATTAATTGCCAACTCGCTGTCCAATTCATAAAGCTGCACTTCCGATTTATCAAGCAATACCAGTTTTTTGGGATTGAAGCTATTCAAAATTTGCCTGGCTATCTCACTTCCAATTGAACCGGCTGCTCCTGTAATGAGGATGGTTTTATTAAAAAACTTTTGTGCAATAGCGCCTTTATCAAGCACAATTTCATCGCGTTGTAATAAGTCCTCTATTTTTATAGCTCGTATTTGGTTAAAGCTAAGCTCACCATTAATCCAGCGATCGGCAGGTGGCACATTGCGCACACGCACATCTGCCTGCATAGCCAATTCTATGAGTTCTTGTTTGCGTGTTTTTGAAATTTTTTGTGACGAAATAACGAGTTCATGAATTTCCAATTCTCCAAACATTTCCTGCAGTTCTTTGCCGGCCTTGTGTATTGTAACTCCGTCTACATAATTATTTACCCGCTTGGTTTCATCGTCAAAAAAGGCAACTACCTTCATTTTACCGCTTGGATGTTGCTCCAGCTTTCGTTTTGCTATAATGCCTGCTTCATCGGCACCAAATATGGCCACCCTCACAATACTTAATGCACTAGGGCGGTTTATACGTATGTACAGTACCTTAACCGCTATTCTAAAGGCATTCATGAGTAACGTGGTCAGGATATAATCTATAATGATTACTGAAACCGGTACAAGAATTAAATAGCTGTTATTTACGTATTTGTATGCAAAAGATACAATAAATATCACTAAGGTACTTGCTGTAACAGCATAAAACACCTTCATCGCATCCTGAAGACTGGTATGCCTTATAATACCGGCATATGTTCTGAAATAAAGCATAAACATAACACGGGCACCCAATACGATAGGTAAGGGTTTAAAGTATTCAAGAAGTACCGGATCGTTTAAAAAGAAATTGAACCTAAGCAGCACTGCCGATATAAATGCGAAGCTACAAACCAGTAAATCAATAAAGAATATAACCCACCTTGGGGTATTGCTACTTTCGGGTATTAATGATTTTATAATGCGGTTCATAGCTATGTTTAAATAGCGAATGTAAGTAATTAATATGGGATTGAAACTATTTTAATATGCCCATGATTCGAAATAGTGTCCTGAAAATTAATCGAATATCCCCAGAAAATGATTGATTTTGGATGTATTCCAGATTTAATTTCAGTTTTTCCGGCATGATGTTGTGTATGTATTCATACTCCGGATCGGCTGACCTGCCTAATACTTCATTTTCATCTATAAATAACAGCGAAGCGTAATCAGTAATACCGGGCCGTACACTCAATACATGCATATGCTCTGCTGTATACATGTCAACATATTTGCGCACTTCGGGTCGTGGCCCAACAAAACTCATATCGCCTTTCAATACATTTATTAGTTGGGGCAATTCATCCAGTTTATACTTACGCAACACATAACCCAGAGGCGTAATACGCGAATCCCGACTGCCTATGGTAATAGCTGAACCGGCATGTGCACGGGTGTACATAGTTCTGAATTTATACAAACTGAAATCAATGTTGTTTTTACCAACCCGAACTTGTGTAAATATACCCGAACCTGATGACGTAAGCCGCACACACAGCCAGATAAGCAAGAATACTGGCGACAAAACCAATAAAGCTAACACGCTTAACAGTATATCAAACAATCTTTTCATGCAGTGTGCATTAATTTTACAGGACAAAAATAAAGGATTACCTGAACAGCCCACAGATTTCAACTATTTTGAAACCAATATATACTGTCTCAGTTTTAAGTTATACGGCTACCGTAGCTTTAATAGGTGGGTGCGGATTGTAGTTTTCAAGCGTAAAGTCACTGTAACTAAAATCAAACAAAGATTGAATATTGGGATTTAACTTCATAACCGGATAAGGCCGGGAATCACGAGATAACTGCAGTTCTACCTGTTCGAAGTGATTGGAGTAAATGTGTGCATCACCAAATGTGTGAACAAATTCACCTGGCTGAAGATTACATACCTGAGCCATCATCAAGGTTAACAAAGCATACGAAGCGATATTAAACGGCACACCTAAAAACATATCGGCACTGCGCTGATACAATTGACAGCTAAGTTTTCCATCGGCCACGTAAAACTGAAAAAAGGCATGACAAGGCATAAGTGCCATTTTAGGCAAGTCGGCCACGTTCCATGCACTTACTATCATTCTGCGGCTGTCCGGATTTCGTTTAATGGTATCAATCACTTCTGTTAGTTGATCAATATACCTGCCATCTGCCGCGGGCCAGCTGCGCCATTGATAACCATATACAGGACCAAGATTGCCTTCTTTATCCGCCCATTCATCCCAAATAGTTACTCCGTTATCTGTCAAAAATTTCGTGTTGGTTTCTCCTTTAATAAACCACAACAATTCATAAACAATTGATTTCAGGTGAACTTTTTTGGTGGTAATCAGCGGAAACCCTTCGCTTAAGTCGAAACGGATTTGTGCCCCAAAAACACTTTTAGTACCTGTACCTGTACGGTCAGTTTTGGTTGTCCCATTTTCGTAAACATGGCGGAGTAAGTTTTCGTACTGATTCATCACATGTGCTGATTAATGCAATGCGAATTACGTGCAGAGGAATAAAAGTAGAATCAAAATGTTTTCAACACGTGTGATACCTGAAATGATCTAATCGTTTCTCAAATCAATTACCTCTACTCCGGGATATTTCGATTTATCGAAGTTGAAAAATTTTTCTTCCAACTTAATGTTCGGATACTGATTGGTGATGGTGTAGGTGTGTACGTTGCTATTCTTGTCGTATACTACAGATTTGAGAATGGTCTGATTCGTTTTATCAATCGTCACTTTTACTTTGTAGAAGTTACGCTTCTTATCCTTGGGCGTAAGCTCTACCACTGTTATATCCTTATTCCCTTCTTTGCGTTCCTCTTCTATTTTATATAAAAAGCCTTTGTTGTACATGGTAAATATATCTTCAATGCGTATAGCATTTTCTTTGGGTTTGTAGGTATTCACCTGCACTTCGTTTATCTCTTTACTGTATGTCCACAGGGTGCTGTTATCGCAAATGATAAGCTGACCGGCTATATCCAGCCTGAACTTGTTACCCTTCACATATAGAGTGCCCTTCTGTTTCTCGCTCTGTTTATCCACTTTACTTTCAATCCCATAAACAAAGTCAGCTTTAATGGTTTTAAAATTTTTGTACCTCTTGCTTATCACATCCAATAGCTTATCTGCTTGTTTGTCGTTAACAGCTGCCTTGCTTTCTTTGGGTGTATTTTTCTTGGTTTTCCCGCTGGCAGGCTTTTGGGCAAACGCGAACAGCGAGTGCCAAATAAAAATGGCTATCAGAATGTATTTCACAATGCAAATATGAGAGAAATAGTTTAAAGAACAGACGAACTCAGGTTTGATTTTTTTATTCTTCCAATGCACGGTCGAGCAGATTTTGTGGCAGTTGTTTGGAAGCTGCAGCTCCCATCGTTTTCAGTTCTTCTACTTTGCGCAATATGTTTCCTTTACCGCTGGTCAGTTTTTTCATGGCATCTTCGTATATCGCTTTCGACTGATCCATCTTTTTACCAATGTCCACCATATCAGTAGTAAAGCCGTGAAACTTATCGTACAAATCGCCCGCTTTACGTGCTATTTCCATGGCGTTGCGGTTTTGGTACTCCTGCCGCCATATATTGGAAACGGTGCGTAACGTAGCCAATAAAGTAGTTGGACTAACTATGACAATGTTTTTTTCAAACGCATCGGTAAATAACTGGCCATCATGCTGCACAGCTGCTGCAAATGCGGGTTCAACTGCAATGAACAGCAACACAAAATCGAGCGATCGGCCACCGTATAACTGCTGGTAATTTTTATCACTCAACCCTTTCACATGATTGCGAACGGACTGAATATGTTCTTTGATAGCAACTGCTCTTACTGTATCGTCATCGGCATTGATAAAACGCTCGTAGGCGACCAGCGAAACTTTCGAATCAATGACCAGGTTTTTTCCATCGGGTAAATTCACCAGGACATCGGGCTGCAGACGTTTGCCCTCATCAGTCGAAGCGCTTGACTGTGTTAGATATTCACGGCCTTTTTGTAATCCTGATTTTTCTAAAATGCTCTCGAGTATAAATTCTCCCCAATTGCCCTGCGTCTTGGTATCACCTTTTAATGCTTTAGTCAGATTTTGCGCCTCCTGATGCATGACCTGGTTAAGCGAAAGTAACTGTTTGATTTCTCCTTTCAGCGAATTGCGTTCGGCTGCTTCCACATCGTACACACGCTGAACTTTTTCTTCAAACTCTTTGATGCGTTCTTTCAGTGGCTGTAATATAACATCCAGGTTTGTTCTGTTTTGGTCGGTAAATTTTTGCGACTTCTCTTCCAGTATTTTATTGGCAAGGTTTTCAAATTCCTGTTTAAAACGCTCGTTCAACTGTTCCATTTGCATGGCCTGTTCAACCAGTTTTTGCTGCAGCTGCTTCATTTCACTTTCAAACCGTGACGAATCAGCTGTAGCCTGCAGGAGCTTGGCGTTTAATTCCTGTTGCTGATTTGCAGTTTGCTGTCGTTCTTGCCTAAGTACATTTGCTGTTGCTTCCAACGCTGCTTTTTCGTTTTGCATCTGAATCATCTGTTGCGCATCGGCCGTAGTTCCCTGCTGCTTGTGCACCAAACGAGCCATTATATACCCAATGGCGATTCCGGCAATTAATAATAGTATTTCCATGCTGCTGTGAATATAGAGGTAAAAGTTCAAAATTAATTTTTTCAGACGGTAATTAAACCTTGAACCGGTTTATTCTATCTTAGCCTCGTATTTTAAAAAAAAGCCTACCCGCAGTTTTGGATCCGACAAACGAAGCATCAGATGATGTACGAATACTACAGCAGTTTGCCAATGAGCAAACCCGTGAAGCTGCGTTTACGCTTCTGCTTAAAAAATATACAACACGTGTGTATAGTCATGTCAGACGTATTGTAATAAATCACGATGATGCTGATGATGTGGTTCAAAATACATTTATTCAGGTATGGCTGCACCTGAACGAATTCAGAAGCGACTCGAAGCTGTATACCTGGTTGTACCGCATCGCTACCAACGAAGCCATCAAGTTTCTGAACAAGAAGAGGACACGCTGGATGCTACCCTTGCTGGATGTAGAAGCCGGATTATCAAAGTCATTGGTCACTGATCCTTATTTTAACGGTGATGCCGCTTTGCTGAAACTGCAACAAGCCATACTAACTTTGCCCGAAAAGCAGCGCCTTGTATTTAACATGAAGTATTTTGAAAACATGAAATACGAAGACATGTCTGAAGTGTTGGGAACATCAGTAGGCGCTCTGAAGGCATCCTATCATCACGCGGTCAAAAAACTCGAAAAATATTTAAGCTAAAAATAAACGTTTATTATTATATACTATCATAACTGCCGAAAATGAACAATACGAACTCACATCAAGACGGATTTTCAATACCAGCTGATTACCTGAACAAGCTGGAAAATAAATTACGCCACCGCACCATTGATATACACGATGGGTATACTGTGCCTGAAAGCTATTTCGCTCAGTTAATAAATCGCATCTTACTGCGTACTGTTTACACTGGCAATACCTTTTTAAAGCCATCAGCTTTTCGGGTATATTCAAAGTATGCAGTGGCAGCAGCAGTTGTAGCTGTTAGTAGCCTGCTATTATACATGTATCAACAACCATCCAATTTTAGTCAGGCACTGCACACCACAGATGAAGCTGTTCTTATCGAGTATATTGAGGTGTATGGCGAAAGCGAAGACGTTTATTACGTACCTTCCGAAGAATTGATGACTGACGAAGAAGTCCCTTATTTACTTTTTGAATCTTAACCCGTTTGCACATGAAATTTTTAATTATTACTTGTTCCCTACTACTTGCATTCACTAGTCTGTATGCTCAGCCCGATTCCGATGCACGTGATGAACGCATTGAATCGCTTAAGGTTGCATTTATTACCGAAAAACTTTCGCTTAGCAGCAAAGAAGCTCAGGTATTCTGGCCGGTTTACAACGACTTTTCGGATCAGATGAAAGCGATTAAGGATAAACAACGCGATTTGGCAAAAAGTATGCGGGCCAAAACTGAACTTACCGATCAGGAAGCCGAAAAGTTAATACTGGATCAGGTGCAACTGAGGCAGCAGGAGTTTGACTTAACCAAAAAATACATTGGTGAATTTAAGCGCGTACTTCCAGTAAAAAAAGTTGCCCGGTTAATGACCCTGGAAGATGAATTCCGGGCAATTGTGATGCAGCGCCTGCGCGAAGGTCGCCCCAGACAAAACCCTCGTTTACGATAAACCCAACAATCTGACTTACTAAAGCATTTTTTGCAGAAACGTTTATTCCCGTTTTACAAACCTTCACATTACAGCTGCTCGAATTACGGGCTAATGTCGGCATACATAATGTGCATTCATGAATTCGTCTATATTTGTGCCCCTTAAAATATAGTAACTGAAATGACAAAAGGACCCGTTTCGCAATTTATTGAACACCACTACCGCCACTTCAATGCAGCTGCACTTAAAGATGCGGCAAAAGGTTACGAACAACACCTATTGGAAGGTGGCAAAATGATGGTAACGCTGGCAGGTGCTATGAGCACAGCCGAATTAGGTGTATCCCTGGCCGAAATGATTCGCCAGAACAAAGTGGATATTATAAGCTGCACCGGAGCCAATCTGGAAGAAGACCTGATGAATCTGGTTGCACACAGCCACTATAAGCGCATCCCCAACTACCGCGATTTAACTCCTCAGCAGGAATGGGATTTGCTGGAAAACGGACTGAACCGCGTAACTGATACGTGCATACCCGAAGAAGAAGCCTTCAGAAGGCTGCAAAAACACATTTATGACCTGTGGAAGAAAGCCGATTCGAACGGTGAACGCTACTTCCCGCATGAGTTTATGTATCAGATGATACAGTCGGGCGTGCTCAAACAGTATTATGAAATTGACCCTAAAAACAGCTGGATGGTGGCCGCAGCTGAAAAAAATCTGCCCATCATTGTTGGCGGTTGGGAAGACAGTACGATGGGCAACATTTTTGCCTCATATGTAATTAAAAATGATGTAAAAGCTACCACCATGAAAAGCGGTATTGAATACATGGTATGGCTCAGCGAATGGTACAGAGCCAATTCATCCGGTAAGGGTGTAGGATTTTTCCAAATTGGCGGAGGTATAGCCGGTGATTTTCCAATTTGTGTTGTGCCGATGATGTATCAGGATCTTGAATGGCACGATGTACCTTTCTGGAGCTATTTCTGCCAGATCAGCGATTCCACCACATCTTACGGCTCCTATTCAGGTGCAGTGCCCAATGAAAAAATTACCTGGGGCAAACTCGACATTCATACGCCCAAGTACATTGTTGAAAGTGATGCAACCATTGTTGCGCCTCTCATATTTGCATGGATATTAGGTTGGTAAACCACTCAAGTATTGTGATATGATACGTGTTTCCGATATTGTTTCGCTACTGGAAAACTGGGCTCCTCCGGCCTTGCAGGAAAGTTACGACAATTCGGGATTGATACTTGGAAATGACCGCATGGAAGTTTCCGGCATACTGGTTACACTCGATTGCACGGAAGAAGTGGTACATGAGGCTATAGCTAAAAAATGCAACCTGATTGTGGCTCATCATCCCATCATTTTCAGCGGTTTGAAACGAATAACCGGTAAAACCTATGTTGAACGGGCAGTTATAGCCGCTATTCAAAATAATATTGCCTTGTATGCCATACATACAAATCTCGACAACGTATTTAGTGGTGTGAATCACGAAATAGCGCAGCGTATAGGTTTAAAAAGTACGCGCATCCTTCAAAGCAAAAAAAATCAGTTGATGAAACTGATTACCTATGTTCCGGGTGCACATTTGGATAAGATTAGTACAGCATTATTTGAGTCGGGTGCCGGACATATCGGTAATTACAGCGAATGCAGTTTCAGCCACGAAGGCACGGGTACATTCAAACCGAACGAAAATACTTCCCCTTTTATCGGAGAAAAAGGTGTGAGACACAGCGAACAAGAAATGAAGCTGGAAATGATTATACCGTCATACCTGCAACATCGTGCAATTGCTGCACTAATTGAGGCCCATCCGTACGAAGAAGTGGCTTATGATGTGATTCCTCTTGAAAATACATGGTCGCAAACGGGTTCGGGCATGCTGGGAGAACTGGAACATGCTATGCCCGTTACTGATTTTTTACAGCACCTGAAAATTACATTTAACCTGAATTCAATTCGCTACACCAAAGGCCGTAATACAGTGAAAACCGTTGCAGTATGTGGCGGGGCAGGCAGCTTTTTAATAAGAACAGCCTTGCAGGCAGGTGCTGATGCTTTTGTAACTGCAGATGTAAAATACCACGATTTTTTTGACTGCGAAAACCGCATGATTATTGCGGATATAGGGCATTACGAAAGCGAATTTTTTACCAAAGGGCTTATACGTGAGCGGATTCTTGAAAAATTCCCTACATTTGCCGTCCTTTTATCGGAAATACATACTAACCCCATTAACTACTATTAATATGTCAGCAGCTACAGAAATTACCGTTGAACAAAAGTTAAAAGCCTTGTACAAACTTCAGGTAATAGATTCGAAAATAGATAAACTGCGTGCCGTACGTGGCGAATTGCCCATGGAAGTGGCCGATTTGGAAGACGAAATTGTGGGCCTCAATACCCGTAAAGACAATATTCTGAATGAAATAAAGGCGATGGAGGAAAATATCAGTGCCTTCAAAACCAAAATCATGGACGCCAAGGCGTTGAACAAAAAGTACGAGAAACAACTGGATAACGTAAAAAACAACCGCGAATTCGAAGCGCTGCAGAAAGAAATTGAAATAACAGGCTTAGAAATTCAGGCTGCTGAGAAGAAAATTAAAAATTTGCAGTTTGATATAGAACAAAAAAATATTGCTATAGCCGCCCTTGAAACAGAACTGGAAGGACGCCACACTGACCTGAAAAATAAGAAATCTGAGCTGAACATGATTGTGGAAGAAACCGAAAAGGAGGAACTCCACCTAACCGATTCGCGTGTTAAAGCCCTCAAATTTATTGAAGGTCGTCTGCTGCATTCGTATGAAAAAATTCGCGGCAGCGTTAAAAACGGATTGGGTGTAGCTGTAATCATTCGCGATTCATGCGGTGGTTGCTTCTCTAAAATTCCGCCTCAGCGTCAGCTCGACATCAAGCAGCGTAAAAAAATCATCGTGTGTGAACACTGTGGACGTGTGCTGGTTGATGGTGAACTGGCCGAACAAACCACTATTTAATATATTTCTCATCAACCTTAGCGATAGTCTGCAACCATGACTGTTGTATCAGCAAGAGCAAAAAGACAAACTGTGTTTTTGCTCTTTCTTTTTTTGTGCTGCTCAACTCAGGCCGCTACATTTACATACTCCGAAACACTGCATCAGATACAGCGCCTCATTGCTGTTCTTAAACTGGAACCTGCCCGGCAATTACTGATAATCGAAAAACAGCGCCATCCTGAAAACACAGCGATTGAATACCTCGAAAATTATATTGACTTCTACACCCTCATAAGTACGCAAAATGCAGAGGTGCTGAACAAACTTTTGCCCGTCAAAAACAAACGATTGCAACGCCTCAGCGAGTTGCCCGATACCGATCCCATGAAACGCTACGCACAGGCCGAAATAGAAATACAGTGGGCATTCAGCCACAGTCTGCATCATGAATTTATTGCTTCGGCACGTGCATTCAGGGCTGCCTATAAATTGCTTGAGACCAACATGCAGTTGTTTCCCGACTTTACACTGAACAACAAAAGTATGGGCATGCTTAAAGCTGTTATAGGTACCATTCCCGACAACTACCGATGGATTGCCGGTATCACCGGAATGAACGGCAACTTTACAGAAGGCATGCGCATGCTCACGTCATTTATCAATACTGGTAACAACAGTGAAAAAAACCTGCTCGAAATGCAGTGTGCCATGTATTATTACACTTTTTTACAGCTGAATTTCGGTGATAAAAACCTGTGCTGGCAATACTGCGAAAAACATACGGAAGATTACACCTCGAACCTGTTGAGTAACTACCTGCGCAGCTACACCGCCATAAAAACCGGCCGAAGTCATGTGGCCGTACAAGTTTTGCAGCAACGCCCAACCGGTAAGGAGTATATTGAATTTCCTATGCTTCATTACCTGGAAGGTGTGGCCATGCTCAATATGCTGCACCCCGATGCCGCTCAGTATTTTAAAAAATATGTAAGCTTTAGTAAAGGCAAAAATTACATTAAGGACAGCTACCGCAGGCTTGCCTGGCATTACCTGCTGCAACATGACCTGAATCAATACAGGCAGTATAAGCTTATGGCTATAACCTATGGCGAACAAGTAGCTGACGAAGATAAAAGTGCATACCGCGAATGCTCACAAAGCATAATACCTGATACTGTTTTGCTAAAAGCCCGATTGTTGTTTGACGGAGGCAATTACGGACTTGGTCTCGATTTGCTGTCGCGGAATCCGATTAGCCGTTACACAAAAGCTGAACATATCAATGAGTACTACTACCGCTTAGCGCGTTTGTACCACGAAAACAATAGTTGGCGAATGGCCATGATCAACTATGAACGCGCTATTGAAACCGGTGCCCATTTAAATACCTACTATGCACCCATGTCGTGCTTGCAACTTGCACTGATTTATGAAAAATTAAATCAGCGCGATAAAGCACTATATTACTTTGAAAAAGCCGGAACTTACAGGAATTATGATTACCGGAGTGGCATTACACAAAAAGCCAATGCCGGCATCAGCCGCTTGAAACATTAACCGCTGAATGACAAAAGTCATGGAATAAAGCCGTATGTTTGAACACTTTTGACACGTGAATAAATGGATACTACTATGATTCGCTTTGATTATCTGGAAGCCAATAAAGATCAATTCAGGACTCAGTTTCTGAATGCACAACCCTTTCCTCATATTGGAATTGATGAAGCATGTGACCCTGTAAAACTGGAAGAATTATATAACCAGATACCTGAAATAGAAACTGCCAGTGCCGATTATGTTTTTGCCAAAAACAAATTTGAAAAATCTAAGTTCTGGCAAATGGGTGGCATATTCAAGGAATTGTACGATGACCTGACCAGCGAGCGCTTTAAAAACTGGCTTGCCTATGTTACCAACGAAGACATCTTTATTGATGAACAGTTTTACGGAGGTGGCATACACCAGGGCAAAGCCGGAAGTTTTTTAGATATGCATGCCGATTTCAATTACCATCCGCTAAACGAAAAATGGTTTCGCAACCTGAACCTCTTGCTGTACCTGAATAAAGACTGGGAAAAAGAATACGGAGGCGAACTGAAACTGGAAGACAGCCGCACCGGTGTTAAAAATGAAGTAGATGTTCCCTTTAACCGGTTAGCCATTATGCTTTGTCGGGGCTATACCCTGCACGGCTACGACCCCATTCGTTTTCCGGAAGGCAAATACCGCACATCCATTGCAGCTTATGCTTATACACTGCACGAACAACCCCTTGAAGATGCACGTACCACAGTATGGAAAGTAGAGAAAAGTCATCCCATCAAGTATATACTTTCCAAAATATGGGTACCTGCTGTAAAACTGAAAAGCAAATTCAGTAAAAGCAAAACAGCCGACCACTAATTGGCAGGTAATAGAAAGTTGTTACATTTGAAACACCATGAGCAAACTTTCCATTATCATTCCGTGCTATTACAACGAAAAAAATATTCCTGTCACTTCAGCTGAACTGCTGCGCAACGAATCCTCGTTTCCGGCAGGAACTCAGGTAGAGTATGTGATGGTAGACGATGGCTCGGGAGATGATACACTTAAGGCTCTAAAGCAGTTTCAAAACCAATGTGAGCCGGGTAAAGTAAAAATCGTGAAACTGGCCGGCAACTTTGGTTCATACAACGCGATACAGGCAGGTATGAAATATGCCACCGGTGATTGCCATATTGTTATTGCAGCCGACCTGCAAGATCCCATCGAACTGATGCCTGAAATGCTCAGGTTGTGGCAAAGCGGTTTTAAACTGGTCATTGCCAACCGACAAAACAGAGAAGACAATATTATATCTCGTGTATTTGCAAACCGCTATCAGCGGTTGATAAAGAAATATGCATTACCCAACTTACCCGATGGCGGATTCGATTATTGCTTGTTCGATAAACAACTGAAAGAACAGGTCATACAACTTAACGAAAAAAATACCAATTCACTATACCTGCTGCTTACGCTCAACTATCCGTATGCATGTTTACCATACACACGTAAGAAACGTGAAATCGGTAAATCAAGGTGGACGATGAAAAAGAAAATCAAGCTATTCGTGGATTCTTTCGTGTCATTCTCCTATTTCCCACTAAGGCTAATTACGGTTTCAGGTTTTATACTTGGTATTATCTCGCTGATTTATGCCATAGTTGTAATTTATGCTCGCCTCAGCGGTGATATACAGGTAGAAGGTTTTACAGCCATGATGCTGGTGTTTTTATTTATTTCAGCCTTTCAGATGATTGCTATCGGCATCATCGGTGAATATTTATGGCGTACACTGGAGGCTTCACGCAAGCGACCTCCGTATGTGGTAGATGAGGTATTGTAGGTGACTGCGTATGGCTCAGCGATTGATTTGATGAATTTGGATTAGTTTTGTTGCAGCAAAATTTACTTCATGCCCTGGTACGCCCTTTACACAAAACCCCGCAACGAAAAGAAAGCAGCTGAAGAACTTCAGCAGAAAGGTTATGAAGTGTACCTTCCACTGATTACAACCGTCAGGCAATGGAGCGACCGAAAGAAAAAAGTACAAATACCATTATTTAACTCATATCTGTTTATTCATACCGAATACGAAAAACATTACACCGATATTCTGAGCGTAGCCGGTGTAGTAAAGTTTGTACGTATTGGCAAAGAAACGGCTGCAATACGCGATGAACAAATCAACTACATCCGTACTTTTTTAACACACGAGGCCGACTTAACTGTAGTAAGCCAAACTCAGTTTGCATTAGGCGAAGCAGTAACCATATCTGAAGGCCCCTTCAAAGGAATGACAGGCCGCCTGGCCGAATACCGTAAATCCAATTACTTTGCCGTAGAAATAGAACAACTGGGAGCCAACTTGCTGGTAACATTACCGGCATCTTACATGAGCAAATCACAATAAGCTGGTTTTCAACAAAATTTCACTCCTTTTAGTGCATATATCGTGTACGTATTCAACCATTTCCTGTGTATGTTGCTTGTAAATTCAAATAAAATTACTCATTATTGAGTAGTTTTTTTACTCATTCTTGTTGGCACTGCAAAAAAATGCACTGTGACTGACGGGGCGAAGCCGTGTAATAAGTTTTAGGTTATGGGTTGTGGGTTGTGAGGAAAAGGGTATTTAATAATTTTAATTATTCGTTGACGTGAGTAGTTATAAAGACCTTGATATATACAAGAAAGCGCTTGAACTCTATTATCGCACCCATGAATTGTCGCTGAAACTTCCCCAATACGAAATGTATGAACAAGGAAGTCAGATAAGACGTTCTGCAGATGGTTTTGTTTCGCAAATAGTAGAAGGATATTGCAGAAAAAGATACAAAGCTGATTTCATCAAGTACCTTACCTACTCATTCGGAAGTAATCACGAGACAACCAATCACTGCATTAAAATTAAAACAACACACCCAAAACTATTTGAACAATTTAATCAACTTGAAATAGAGTATGAGCAACTTGGAAAGCAAATCTATAAATTCATCGAATACGTTGAATCGAACTGGAGAAACTAACTAAAAATGAGTCACTGTACACAAATCTTAACCTACAACCCATAACCCATAACTCACAACCTACCACTCAAAACTACCTATGCTCGACACACTAATCACATCCAAAACTCGCATTAAGCTGCTGCTTAAGTTCTTTCTGAACGGGCAGAACAAGGCTTACCTGCGAAATCTGGAAGCTGAATTTGGAGAAAGCTCGAACGGAATTCGGGTAGAACTGAACAAATTTGAAGAAGCGGGTTTACTTATTGCAACCACCGAAGGAAATAAAAAAATATTCAAAGCCAATTCCAAACATCCCATGTTTGGCGATATACGTAGCATCCTGCTCAAGTATACCGGACTCGATAAAATTGCTGAACAGGTGATTCAGAAACTTGGCAATGTAGAAGCCGTTTACCTGGTTGGTGAACTTGCCCGCGGACTGGACAATCCAATCATTGACCTGGTATTTGTAGGTGAAATTGATAAAAACTACTTGCTGAAACTGACCGAACGTGCAGAAAAGCTCATTAACAAAAAAGTACGATTTGTGATTTTTACAGCTGAAGAATTTGATGTGCAAAAGCATGTAATTCTGCAGAAATCGCATGTAGAAATTCTGAACTAAAACAACCCACAAATGAAAACATCACAAAAACCAAATTTTCTGCTACGTTTTGTAGGTATGGCTTTTCTCTTCCTACATATGGGTGTTCATGCACAGCAAATAGGCCATACCACTGTTACCTTCACCGACAGTGCACGAAACAACCGGCAAATACCTGCAGAAATATATTATCCGGCTACGGTTGCCGGTGACAATACCCCAATATTGAGCGGCAGTTTTCCGCTTATTGTTTTCGGACACGGATTCGTGATGGCCTGGAGTGCATATCAAAATATATGGACCGACCTTGTGCCGCAAGGCTATATTGTAGTTTTTCCGACTACAGAAGGCGGATTTGCTCCGCAACACAGTGAATTTGGAAAGGACTTGCGTTTTCTAACTGATTATATCCGAAACAAAGGTGCATCTCCACAAGTTCCTGTTTCTGCTGTTACAAGCAAATCGGCAATTATGGGACATTCTATGGGAGGTGGCGCAACTTTTCTGGCCGCTGATGCGAATACTGCAATTACCACTATCGTTACGTTTGCCGCTGCTAATACCAACCCCTCTTCTATTTTGGCTGCAACCAAGGTTACTGTACCCACACTTATATTTAGCGGAACAAATGACTGTATCACACCTCCTGCTCAGCACCAAAATATCATGTACGATTCGGCTGCATCTGCCTACAAATCTCAAATTAATATAAAAGGTGGTGGGCACTGTTATTTTGCAGACAACAATGTGAGTTGTTCGCTGGGCGAAGCTACATGCACCCCAACACCTGCTGTATCGCGTTCGCAGCAACAGTCAGCTACATCCGATTTTCTAAAATTGTGGTTGGGCTACTATTTAAAGTCAGATATAAGCCATGCTATTCGTTTTCAAGATTCTTTGAACTCAAGCAACCGAATTACTTTTCGTCAAAACACCCCGATCAATCAGCCGGTGGGCATAAATTCTGGTGAGTATATAATAAACCAAATGACCATTTTTCCCAATCCGGCATCGCAAACTATAACCATTGAAACCACTGCCGAACCCATTAAGCATATTAAGGTCTATGACAGTAAGGGATTACTAATACTTAAGCAATATCCCGTTCAGTATAGCACTCACTTCGTACTCGATATTTCGATACTTAAGTCAGGTATCTATACGTTGGAAGTGAATCAGTCATTTCGTAAAAAAATTGTTGTAAACTAATTTTATTGGTGACTTAACATATTCGCCAGATAAAGTCTACCTCAACAAACTAAAAACAGAAACGAGCAGCTAACTCATATGCAAAAACAAACCTTTATCATAGCTGAACTGGCGCAGGCTCACGAAGGCAGCCTGGGTATTGCACACAGTTACATTGATGCTCTGGCGGAAACCGGTGTAGATGCAGTTAAATTTCAAACGCATGTGGCCGAAGCTGAAAGCAGCAGCGAAGAGCAATTTCGTATCAAGTTCAGTTATGAAGATGCAACACGTTTCGATTACTGGAAACGAATGGAATTTTCTGCTGAGCAATGGGCTGGCTTAAAACAACATGCCGAAGACAAGGGACTGGAATTTATATCCTCTCCGTTTTCCGTGGCTGCAGTCGAGCTGCTGGAAAAATTAAACGTAAAGCGTTACAAAATAGGTTCAGGTGAATTAAACAATTACCTGATGCTCGATAAAATAGCACGTACCGGAAAGCCTATCATTCTTTCATCGGGTATGAGTGATTGGAATGAGCTGGATGATACCATTCACTTTTTAAAACCTTTCGGAAATGCCCTGTCATTGTTACAGTGCACCACTGCCTACCCCACACAACCTGCACACTGGGGATTACATGTGATGCAGGAAATGAAAAAGCGCTACAATCTGCCGGTAGGTTTCTCTGACCATTCGGCCGATATATTTGCCGGACTGGCTGCTGCTTCTTTGGGAGCTGAATTACTGGAGTTTCATGTGGTGTTTGACCACCGCATGTTCGGCCCTGATGCCAAAGCCTCACTTACCATACAACAGACCCAAAATCTGGTAAGCGGTGTACGGCAAATAGATGAATCGCTGAATGCGTATAATACGCTAAAAACAGATGCCTCAGGTTTTGCTGAATTAAAAAATATGTTTGGTAAAAGCCTGTCGGTAAATAAAGATTTACCTGCCGGGCACACCATTTCTATTGAAGACCTCGAATCAAAAAAGCCCGGTAATATGGGGATTCCTGCTAAATACTTTCAAAAGGTTATTGGCAAACAATTGAAGTCGCCATTAGTGAAGTGGCATTTTCTTAGAGAAGAAGATTTATTTTAAACACGGGGGACACCGTGTTTCACGGAGATTACACGGAGTATATTCGCAATATGGAAATTATCGAGAAAGAGCTCAGTGATGTTATTTTCAAATCAGCTCTGTATGTACATAAGACATTGGGGCCTGGTTTGTTGGAATCCGCATATCAAAAGTGCCTTATTTTGGAACTTATAAACCGTGGTCTTATTGTTCTTAAAGAAGTTCAGGTAAACATTAATTATCTGGATACTATAATTGAGAATGCGTACAAGATTGACTTACTTGTGGAAGACAAAATTATAATAGAGTGTAAATCTATTGATGCATTAGCTCCTGTCCATGTGGCACAACTCATGACTTACCTGCGACTATCTGAAAAAAAGCTTGGCTTGCTTATTAACTTCAATGTAATGCTACTTAAAGAAGGCTACAAACGAATCGTCCTGTAAACTCCCCGTGTTCACTCAGTGAACCCTGTGAACACCGTGATAAAATTAATTACCTTGAATACCAAACGTAAAATAGCTGTAGTTGTAACTGCACGTCCCAGTTACAGCAGAATTAAAACTGCGTTGTATGCCATTCAGCAACACCCGCAACTAGAACTGCAATTGATTGTTGCTGCATCGGCCCTGCTCGACCGTTACGGTTCAGCAGTTGACTACATCCGTAGCGATGGATTTGATATTGCTGCCAAAGTATTTAATGTACTGGAAGGCGAAAACCTCACAGCTGCAGCCAAAACAACAGGCATTGGCATTCTTGAATTATCAACTGTGTTTGATAACCTGAAACCCGATATCGTGGTTACTGTAGCTGATCGCTTTGAAACTATGGCTACTGCTATATCAGCCTCATACATGAATATACCGCTGGCACATGTGCAGGGCGGTGAAGTAACCGGCAATATTGACGAGAAAGTACGTCACAGCATAACAAAATTATCCGACTACCATTTTGTTGCCTCCGATGATGCCCGCCAACGTGTGATTAAATTGGGTGAAGATCCAGCTTATGTATTTAACACTGGTTGTCCGTCTATTGATTTAGCCGCAGCAGTTGCTCAATCGCCTGCCTTAAATTTTGATCCGTATACCAAGTACGGAGGTGTAGGCACAAAGCCTGATTTGTCGAACGGATATATTGTGGTGATGCAACACCCGGTGACGAATGAATATAAAGAGTCGCGCAAACATATTGAAGAAACATTATCGGCTGTAAAAGACTGGACCAAACCTGTTCTGTGGTTCTGGCCCAATGTAGATGCCGGTGCCGATGGAACGTCAACAGGTATTCGTGCATTTCGTGAACTGCACAAGCCGCAGCACATGCACTTCTTTAAAAATATGGAAGGGGAAGACTTTCTTCGATTACTCGTTCATTCCGATGCGCTGATAGGAAACTCCAGTGTGGGAATTCGTGAGTGTGCCTATCTGGGCGTACCGGTTATAAATATCGGAACACGTCAGCAGGGACGCGCACGTGGTAATAACGTAACGGATGTAAACTATTCAAAAGAAGAAATTACAGACGCCCTGCACAGCATCGCAAAAAATTCCCGCCCCACTCCATCACATATATACGGTGGTGGTGATGCTGGAAAACAAATAGCCGATTTACTGGCAACATTGCCTTATCGTTTTCATAAAACTATTCAGTATTGAAAATACTTGGCATCATTCCTGCCCGCGGAGGCTCTAAAGGTGTACCTGGTAAAAATATAAAACCGCTGGGCGGTAAACCCCTTATCGTTTATACCATCGAAGCGGCAAAACAGGTAACATTACTCACCGATTGTGTGGTAAGTACCGATAGCGAAGACATTGCTGCTGTTGCGCGCAGCTTTGGTGCAGATGTACCTTTTATACGACCAGTAGAGCTGGCAACCGACTCGGCTAAATCAATCGATGTAGTGCTGCATGCCTTGCACGAAATGCAAAAACAAAACAGGCACTACGATGCTGTTATACTGTTGCAGCCCACCAATCCTTTCCGATCTGTGCGTTTTATAGAGGAGGCCATTCAGAAATTTATTTCGGGTAATTATGATTCACTCATCAGTGTTTTACCAGTGCCGCATGAATACAACCCACACTGGGTATTTGAACCGGATGAAAATGGTACGCTGAAACTGGCGACAGGCGAAGAGGAAATTATTTCGCGCAGGCAGGAATTGCCACCTGCTTATTTCCGCGATGGCAGCATTTATATAACCTCCACAGAAGTATTGCTTACTAAAAATTCATTCTACGGAAATCGCTTAGGTTATATTGAGGCAGTTACCGACAGGCATGTAAATATTGATACACCTGAGGATTGGGCAAGTGCGGAAGAACTTATTAAAACATTGTCTTAAATACAGTGGTCACAGAGCACACTGATATACCACAGAGCAAATCTCAGTTCCACACAGTAAAACCCAGGCTCTCCGTATTATTATAAAATAACATGTGCGGAATATCCGGCATAGTAAATTCACCATTAGCTACAGCTGCTGTACAACGTATGATGCAGGCACAAGCCTCGCGCGGACCTGATGCGCAAGGCATATACACAAGCGAATCAAAACATGTTGCCCTCGGACATAACCGCTTAAGCATTATTGATTTGAGTGATGCGGCCAATCAACCTATGTACAGCCACGATAAGCGATACGTTATGGTGTACAATGGCGAGGTTTACAACTACCGCGAATTGAAATCGGAATTGAAAAACACCTACAGCTTTATTACTGAATCTGACTCGGAAGTTATTCTGGCTGCTTACATACGCTGGGGAAGCAATATGCTGCAAATGCTAAACGGTATGTTTGCTCTGGCTATATACGATACCCATACACATGAGTTGTTTATGGCACGCGATCGGTTCGGTGTAAAGCCACTTTATTACAGCACTGCTTCGGGTAGCTTTATTTTTGCCAGCGAAATAAAAGCCATTCATGCCAGCGGATTAGTCAGTAAAGAACCTAACTATTCTGTTTGGACAACCTATTTTTCCAGCGGACTGTACGATCACTCTGCTGACACATTCTGGCAATATATTTCTTCATTACCTGCCGGATGCTATGCAACGTATGCGAATGATACACTTCACATCAGCCGTTGGTACAGCTTGCATGAAAATATAACGGATACCGATACGCGCAACGAACAAATCATTCTGGATGAACTGCTGCATATTCTGGAAAGCACAGTAGAATACCGTTTTCGTGCCGATGTACCTGTAGGAATTTGCCTGTCGGGAGGCTTGGATTCATCGCTGCTGCTGGCATTGGTGAACCGTGTAAAGGGAAATGATTTTCCACTGCACGCATTTACATTTTATACAGGTGATGAACGCTATGATGAACTGCCCTGGGTTCATGAAATGCTGGCACACACTTCGGTTCAGCACCACGCCTGCCTGCTCACACCTGTTGAAATACCTGATCTGTCGAGTGCCATAGCGAAACGCATGGATGAACCCTTCGGTGGTATTCCTACGCTGGGCATGAGCAAGGTTTTTCAAACTGCACGTAATGCAGGCATTACGGTATTGCTGGATGGAAACGGCATGGATGAATCATGGGGCGGCTATGAATATTATCAGCGTGCTTCGGATGTAGATTTAACCAAAGGACCTGTGCAGGGTGCCACGAGTGTAACTACGTTAGCTCCATATCTGAAACCGGAAATTTTGCGTGAAGCATCAGTACTACCGCACAGGAATCAGGGAATAAAAACAGATGCTTTGACTCATCTACAGATTCGTGATTTGCTTGAGACAAAAATTCCGCGTGCCATGCGTTTTGCCGATCGCAATTCCATGACCTATAGCCTCGAACTAAGAGAACCTTTTCTGGATTACCGGCTGGTAGAACTGGGTTTACGCCAACCTGTACATCACAAAATAAACGATGGTCAAGGCAAATACCTGATTCGTAAACTGGCTGATAAAATTATCCCAAAACGTGTTAGCGAAGCTCCTAAACGCGCCCTTCAAACTCCGCAACGCGAATGGCTGGTAAGTGAACTGAAACCGTGGATAGAGAAATTACTCAATGATAATTCAGATACACTTAGTCATTGGTTTGAACATAAAGACCTAAAAAAAATATACGCAGACTATTGTTCGCATAAACCGGATAACAGTTTTTATGTGTGGCAAATTTTGAATGCGATTCAGCTGTTGTCGGGTAGCAGGTGACGGGTGACAGGTGACAGGTGACTGGTGGCAGGTAACAGGTGGCTGGTAACGGCTGACAGGTGACAGGTGTCAGGTAACAGACAACCGATAACAGACAACCGATAACAGACAACCGACAACAGACACCCGACAACAGACAACCGACAACCGATAACAGACAACAGACACCCGACAACAGACACCCGACACCCGACAACAGACAACAGACAACAGACACCCGACAACCGACAACCGACAACCGATACCCGACAACCGTAACCCGACAACTGACAACCGTCAACATTAACTTATAACAGTTCTCAATTAGCTTAAAAATCAATATCTCAATATGTCTAGCTACAAGGATTTAGATATTTACAAAAAGGCATTGGAATTATTCTTTAAAGCCTTTCATCTGACTATGAAACTACCAAAGTTTGAATTATACGAACAAGGAAGTCAATTAAGACGTTCTGCAGATGGTGTCGTTTCACAAATTGTTGAAGGATATGGACGCAGAAGGTATAAAGCAGATTATATCAAATTTCTAACTTATTCATATAGTAGCAGCATTGAATCAACAAATCATTGTATCAAAATAAAAGGTACTCATCCTGAATTCACAAAAGAATTTGAGCAACTTGAAAAGGAATATGACATCCTAAGTGGTCAGGTTTTCAAATACATTGAGTATGTAGAAAATAATTGGAAAACTTAACGGGTGTCCGGTGACAGGTGGCAGGTGACGGGTAACCGACTACAGACAACCGACAACCGACACCAGACACCAGACAACAGACAACCGACAACCGACAACCGTAACCCGACAACAGACAACAGACAACAGACAACAGACAACCGACAACCGATACCCGACAACCGTAACCCGACAACAACTACCATGAACCACGAACAAGCAATAAAAGAATGGGACCTAACCATTGAACCTCAGCGATCGCTGTTTCAGCTAAACCTTAAAGATGTATGGCGCTACCGCGATTTACTGGGTTTGCTGGTGAAACGCGATATAACTGCCGGATACAAACAAACCATACTTGGCCCTATATGGATGTTTCTTCAGCCGCTTTTTACCACACTTACCTTCACCTTTGTATTTGGTAACCTGGCCGGCCTCAGTACAGATGGATTACCTAAACCGCTTTTTTACATGATTGGCACCGTTGCCTGGACTTACTTCAGCGATTGTCTGACAGGAACTGCCGGAGTTTTCAGAGCCAATGCAGGCATTTTCGGTAAGGTATATTTCCCGAGGCTAATTATGCCACTTACGCTTGTTATCAGCAATCTGATGAAGTTTGGTATACAACTCACACAGTTTATTATACTCTATGTGTATTATGTAGTAGCTAAAGACTATAGCCCATCTGTTGATGCCTCATTGTTACTGTTGCCTTACCTGATTTTACTTATGGCAATGCTGGGACTGGGACTGGGTATGATTATTTCTGCCATGACCACCAAGTACCGCGATCTAAGTTTCTTACTGGGTTTCGGAATGACCCTGTTCATGTACGCCACACCTGTCATATATCCGCTAAGTGCAGCACCCGAAAAATATAAATACTTATTGTCGTGGAATCCAATAGCACCTATACTGGAAGGCTTCCGGTATATAGTACTAGGCTCAGGTACCTTCAACTGGACCATGCTTATCTACACAACAGCAGTAGCGGCCATTACCTTAACCATAGGTGTACTCATCTTTAATAAAGTAGAGAAGGATTTTGTAGATACGGTTTAAGAAGATGCGAGACGAAAGATGTGGGTTGTGAGAAAGGAGAACTGAAAATAACGAGGACTGAGCAAAGTAAAAGCCCCTGATTTAGCAGTAAGATTGCTCCACTGAACTAACGTTTCAAACATTAACAACCCGTCAACCGTCAACTAACTCCAGATACCAACCTTATGGTTGGCAAGTTTACTAACCTTTACTTAGCCCGATAACCGAGACAAGAGATTTGAGACTGAAGATATGAGATTGGGGATATAAATGTTGAATATAACGAGGACTGAGGTACTCGAAGCCCCGAACTTAGAAGTAAGACCACTCCCCTGAACATACTTTTCAGGCATTAATATTCTTTCAGCAACTTCGAACTATAAACTATAGTCAAAAACTGTTTTTCTACACCAAACAATTTAATATATATTTGTTTGTTCATAACAAACATTAATGGATACCCAACTATTACATCAAATCATAACCGACCAAAAAGAGGCGTTTAATCGACCACGAAATCTTATTGAGCGCGAGGTGGATTTAAAACCATACCTCAAAACCAAACAAGTGGTGGTGATAACAGGTATCAGAAGATGCGGTAAATCTTCTTTGCTATATTTAATCAAAGAAAAATTAGGCCTTAAAGAGAATCAGTTTTGCTATTTCAACTTTGATGATGAGCGAATCATACACGAAAGTGAACTCTTGGATCAAATTTACCTGGCACATATAGAAGAATATAAACAAGACCCGGTCTTTTTCTTTGATGAAATACAGAATGTGCCCAAATGGGAAAAGTTTGTAAACCGAATGCACGAGAAAGGTCTTCGCCTATTTGTAACAGGCTCTAATGCAAACCTGCTTAGTTCCGAAATAGCTACCAGCCTCACAGGCCGAAATAAAACCATTACTCTCTATCCTTTTTCGTTTTCAGAATACTTGAAAATAACTGGCAAAAACTACGTAACTGACACACCATCATCCAAACAAGTAAGCCTTATTCAAAGCGATCTAACCGACTATATGAGGCTTGGTGGTATGCCCCTCGTAATTGCTGAAGACGACCTAGACCTGATTAATCAATACTTCCAGGATATCCTATACCGAGATATTGTGGCACGCTATCGCATACAGCAAGTAAACGAACTGAAGCAAATTGCACTCTATCTGTTTGCCAATACGTCCAAGCTGTTTTCGTATGCTACCTTACAATCGGTTTCTGGTGTTAAAAGTACATACTCCGTAAAAAGTTATGTCGAATATCTGGAACAATCTTACCTGTTTAGCTATCTCAAAAAGTTCGACTATTCTGTGAAAAAGCAACTGATGAACTCACGCAAAGCATTTGTTGTGGATACCGCATTTGCCAATCACCTCGGATTTCAATTTTCTGAAAATAAAGGTCGCCTGCTGGAAAATTGCGTTTACCTGCAACTCCTTCGGCAAGGCAAACAAGTATTTTATCACAGTGCCAAAAAAGAATGCGACTTCCTTATACAAAAAGGACTTAAAATAACAGAAGCAATTCAGGTATGTTACGAGCTGAATGATTTGAATATACAACGGGAAGTGGATGGTCTCAATGAAGCTATGCAGATTCACAGTCTAAAAAAAGGCACGCTCATCATTGGCAGAAACCAATTAAAAAAATCGGTATTGCCTCAACACATGCATGCAGTTCCTGCCTGGCAATGGTTACTTCAATAATGTGAGATGTGAGATGTGAGATGTGAGATGGAAGACGTGAGATTTGAGACTTGAGACTTGAGACTTGAGACGTGAGACGTGAGATGCGAGAGTATGAGAAGCGAGATAGGAGATTTGAGAGCTGAATTTAACTGTGGCTGAGGCATTCGAAACGCTGCTGTAGAATTAATACCCTCTCACTTAACATCCGTTTCAGAAATTAAAATAGACAACCGCCAACCGACACCAACCTAATGGTTAGCAAAACCGTAAACCGACAACTGACACCAGTCACCCGATAACCGACAACTGTTACCTGACAACCGTTACCCGTCAACCGACAACCGTCAACCGTAAACAGACACCCGTCAACCCACAACTCACAACTCAAAACCCACAACCTTCCAACCTTCTAACCTCCCCTCCCCCGCAATGAAAAAACTTTTATATAAACTTGATAAATACCGCAGGCGTTGGATGCATGAAATGATTGTAGCACCAAGATTGAATAAGGCTTTTCAGGAGAATAAGCCGTCACTGGACAATATCCAGCAACGTGTATTAAACGATTTGAAAGAAAAGGGCATTGCATTCCTCTCATTCGATGAATTGATGCCTGCTGAGTTACTCTCAAATATGGAAAAGGAATATGTAAATTTTGAAACCCAATCGGATGTATCGCAAATTATTACTCAGTATAAAACCGGACTTGAACAAGATAATCCCAATTACAAGCAATACAATATACGTCATACACAACACAGCAAAGGATATAGCAGCCATGATGCCATAATGCAAGTAGCATTGCACCAAAAACTGACCGATATTGTAAGTACCTATTTCAATGAACAGGCGCTGCTACGCTATGTCGATTTCTGGTACTCCATCGCTTCAGGAAATAAAAATAATAAACGCGAGTATTCACAAAACTGGCACCGCGACCCCGAGGATTTGCGCATGCTTAAAGTGTTCATTTACCTGAATGACGTAGATGAACGAAATGGTGCATTCGAGTATATTACATGCAGTACACGCAATAATAAGTTCGGCAATGTGTTTCCATACGACAACGAACATCCCGACAACTACCCGGAAGAAACAGAATTGCGCAAACTCATACCTGCAGAACACTTTGTAAAAGGCAGCGGAAAAAAGGGAACAGTAATTTTATGTGATACACACGGATTTCATCGGGGCGGCTATTGTATAGATGGCGACCGAAAACTCATGACTTTAATGTATCTGAGAGCTTCTTTATTTATGAGCAATCAATACAAACTGAACGACAGCAATCAATTATCTGCGAAACAAAAACTGGCTTTAGCATAAACGAGAGAAACGGAAGAATCGGAGTACACGATTCGAAAATTCCTACTTAACAATACTACACCATGATCCCAACTCTTTATAAACTATTCCGCAAATGGATACCACTTCAAAAGTACAACATAAACTATGTGGCCAAACGTGTGGGCGAGTATTCATTTGTATCTGGTGTTGAAACTCATGAAAACTATGTATTGGTGTCATTTAGTAATGGAGTGAAACTGATTGTTCGCGATTATCATCACAGTGATTATGCGTTATTTCGTCAACAGTTTTATGATGAAGAATATAAAAATGCGTATTTACTGGTTGAAAAACATTCAGATCAACATCCGGTTGTAATTATCGATGCCGGTGCAAATGTAGGATACAGCAGCATTTACTTCAAAACAAAGTTGCCCGATGCAATTATTTATGCCATTGAACCCTCCGAAACCAATGCCGGCTTAATCCGTCAAAATATTGCATTAAGTAATATGGCATCCAATATTCATGTATATGAAAGGGCCTTAACCGGTAAAGCTGGTGCTCAATTTGACATTTCATCCGATTTTCGGGATCACAAGGCGTGGTCTACTACTACAGTTGAATCAGCTGCTGGACAGGTTAAAGGAATAACACTTCAGGAACTGGTACAAGAAAATACGCTTCGCTACATCAGCCTGCTAAAAATGGATATAGAAGGTGCAGAAAGATTTGTTTTTGGTCCTGATGCTAACCTTGATTTCCTGAATATAACATATGTTGTTGCCATTGAAATTCATGACGAATTCAATTGCCGCGAAAGCATTTACCAAACACTTCGCACATATGGATTCAATATAGTTGAAAACGGTGAAACGACCTTTGGACTAAATACACGTTTGATAAATGCATGATTAAAATATTGTTATCCGCTTATATTCGAAATGGTAGCGTATAGTAAAAATAAAAAATTTCCTTATTCGTCATTCCGCCAAGTATCCTACTTCCCCGATTTGACAGATTCGTGTAACCCGACTCCAACCTAATCGTTTCAAGTTTAATAGCCTTTAGTCAGCCCGTCACCAACCTTCTGGTTGGCAAGTTTACTAACCTTTGCTTAGCCCGTCAACAGACAACCGTCACCCGACACCCGTCACCCGTCACCAACCACCCGTCACCCGTCACCCGTCAACAGACAACCGTCACCTGATAACTCATAACTTCGAACTTCAAACTTCGAACAAAAAAACAACCTCCCAACTTTCTAACCTTCTAATCTTTCCAACTTTCTAATCCCTTCCAATGCCAACAAGTATAAAAGTAGAAAACCTCAGCAAAATATACCGCCTTGGGCAAATAGGTACGGGCACTATCAGCAAAGACCTCGAACGTTGGTTTCGAATGAATGTGCTTGGCCAAGATGATCCATATTTAAAAATAGGCCAAAGCAACGACCGCACAAAAAAAGGCGAGAGTGATGTTGTATACAGTCTGCAGGATATTAATTTTGAAATTGAACAGGGCGATGCCGTGGGCATTATAGGCCGCAATGGAGCAGGAAAAAGTACACTGTTAAAAATCCTTTCACGCGTTACAGCACCCACCACCGGACGCATACAGGTAAAAGGCCGGGTAGCCAGTTTGCTTGAAGTAGGTACCGGCTTTCACCCCGAACTTACCGGACGAGAAAATATTTTTTTGAATGGTGCCATACTGGGTATGCGCAAAAAAGAAATTGCCCGTAAGCTCGATGAAATTATTGATTTCAGCGGTGTAGAACGGTATATTGATACTCCCGTAAAACGATACAGCAGCGGTATGTACGTGCGCTTGGCTTTTGCGGTAGCTGCACATTTAGAAAGTGAAATACTGATAGTAGACGAAGTACTGGCTGTAGGTGATGCTGAGTTTCAGAAAAAATGCCTGGGTAAAATGGGTGAAGTAAGTAAAGGAGATGGCAGAACAGTTCTGTTTGTGAGTCATAATATGGCTGCTGTTGCTGCTTTGTGCAATAAAGCAATTGTGCTAAAAAACGGTTATAAAGTATTTGATGGTTCACAAAAAGACGGTGTGAAATACTATATGAGTTACCAAAGTGGTGTGAATGTAAGCAAACAATACTGGGATGAGAATGATGCACCTGGTGATAAACGTGCTAAAATACTTGGAATAGAGGCTATTCCTACAGTGGGTGAATCAATTAATTTTGAGAGTGGCATTACATTGAAGTTTACCATCAAATCTAATATCGAAAAAAGCCTACTAGATATATCATTTAATGTAAAAAGTCATGATCAAACTTTACTATTTCACCATGGAAATTATATAACTGATTCTAACTCGTTGAAAAAAGGAATTTACATAGTTAGAGCATCTATCCCACCTTTTATGTTAAACGAAGGTAGTTATACTATTGATGCTTGGCTAGGACTTGGGGCTACTGAAATTGTTGGTAAAATGAGTGAAGATATCATAGCATTTGATATAGAGCGTAGCAATATAGATCATATTATAAAAAGTATGCCTGGTGTATTAAGGCCAAAACTTGAATATCAAACTTCCTATGGAAGCTAAGATTATACAAATTCCTAAAATAAGTGACCGTAGAGGTAACCTGTCATTTATTGAATGGGGAGATATATTACCTTTTCGCATACAACGTACTTATTGGACTTATGATGTACCAGGTGGAGAGAAGCGTGATGGGCATGCTTTTAAAACACAACATGAATTTATTGTGGCATTGAGTGGTGCATTTGATGTTACTTTGATTGACTGTGACGGAAAGAAAAGTGTCTTTCAATTAAACCGTTCGTATTTCGGATTATATATTCCACCTATTAATTGGCGTGTAGTAGATAATTTTTCTACAAATGCGTTTGGTTTACATCTGTCTTCAAGTCTGTATGATGAAAAAGACTACATTCGAGATTTCGATGCATATATACAATGCAAAAAGTAGTAACTTACATTAACAGTACGATTGATGATTGCAGGTTGATTACACTGCCAAAATTTGCAACTAATGCTGGTAATATCACTGCACTCAATAATAATGTTGACCTACCATTTAGTGTTGAGAGAGTATACTATATGTATGATATCCCATCAGGTGAAACACGTGGCGGACATTCGCACAAACAATTATACCAATTAGTTGTGGCAGCAATGGGTAGTTTCGACTTTATAATCAGTGATGGTAAAAACAGCAAAAGAATTACGTTAAATAGACCTGATATGGGCATACTAATAGTACCTGGAATATGGCGTGAAATTGAAAACTTTAGTGCTGGTACAGTATTATTAGTTATGGCATCTGAGATATTCCATGAGAACGATTACATTAGAGATTATATTGAATATATAAATTACAAGGATGGAACTAACATTTGATGATTTTAGAAAAAGAGCGCAAGATCCTACATTATCTAAGTGGGAGAAAATTGGCTTCCCAAATGAATACAGAGAGGGTAAAGAAGAACTTGTTTTTATTGATATATATGAGAAGTGTATTCATGATAAAAGTCCGGTACATAAGATACTTGATGTGGGTTGTGGGTGTAGTGATCTGGTACATCTTATAATGAACTATTCAGCTAATAACAATATCGAACTCACTTTAATAGATTCTGATGAAATGCTACGATTATTACCTGATAATCTAAATGGCATAACCAAAATACCTGGTATATTTCCTGATATTGAGTTCTTAAACAACGAAAAGGAGATTTATGATGTAATTATTGTTTACAGTGTCATTCAATATGCTTTTATACATCAGAATATTTTCTCATTTATCCATAGGTGTGTTGAATTACTAAAACCCGGTGGCAGACTACTATTAGGTGATATACCAAATGTTTCCAGTCGAAATCGTTTTTTAAAAAGTGAAGAGGGTATAAAATTTTCAAATAAATCAAACGATATAAATAATGAAAAAATGCAGTTTGTACATTTTGATGATGAACGAATAGATGATGCAATTATATTTTCGATTATGTCAAGATTTCGAAATTTCAATTGTGAAACCTACCTCCTTCCGCAAAAAGCAGGCTTACCTTTTTCTAACAGAAGAGAAGATATTTTAATTATTAAAAGATGAAAAATAAGAAATTAATAATTTTTGGAGATAGTGCTTTCGCTGAAATTGCATATGAATACTTTACATATGACTCCGATTATGAAGTTGTAGCATTTACAGTTACTGAAGAATTTTTGAAAAAAGATAATCTTTTCGGGCTTCCGATTATAGCATTTGAAAAAATAAATACAATATTTAGTCCAAAAGAATATGCTATGCATATAGCACTAACATATAGCAACCTTAATCGTACAAGGGCCCATTTTTATGAGAAAGCAAAAGAAAAAGGATATACGCTAGCAAATTATATTAGTAGCAAGGCTTTTGTATGGCGCAATGTAGAGTTAGGCGATAATTGCTTTGTCTTTGAAGATAATACTATACAACCTTTTGTTAAGATTGGTAGTAATAATGTGTTTTGGAGCGGAAACCATATCGGGCACCACTCAGTTATAGGCTCGCATAACTTTATTTCTTCACATGTTGTGATATCAGGCTTTTGCACTATCGGTAACGCTAACTTTATGGGAGTCAATTCTACTATGGGTAATAACATAAGCATCGGAAACGATTGCTTAATTGGCTCAGCAGTTCATATTGTTAAAAATATACACGATGGCGTTTTAATTAAAGGAACTCCTAATAAAATCGATGATAATTCTACTTGGGAGAAATTCGGTATAACTAAAATATTTAAAATCTAAATTATGGAAAAACATATACTATCATACGGAATAAAGGAAAAAAACAAAAATAATTCAGATATTGAAAAGCATGTTGAAGCACTATCTATCAAAGGGATTACAGTAATTGATAATTTAATACCACAAAATGATTTAATACTTTATAGACAATTATTAGATGAAATATACCAATCTCAGGTTCAAGAGTTTGGTGGCGCAGAAAACCTGAAAATTATTAACGATGAATTTATTGTTCGCTGCCCATTAGCTTATGATAAGCTATTTTTAAATATGGCTACCTATCCTGAAATTCTTTACATTATTAATAATATTTTGGGTGATTATTACACACTAATGTTGCAAAATGGAATTATTAATATACCGAGTGAATTTAACTTTCAAGCCTCATGGCATCGGGATTTAAACTACCAGCATTTTGTTTCCTCACGTCCACTTTCGCTTAGCGTACTATTTTGTTTAGATGACTTCACAGAATTGACAGGGGGAACATACTTTTTACCTGCTACGCATAAAGTTGAAAAGTTTCCGTCTGATGAATATATAGCAGCAAACGAAATTACAATTGAAGCAAAAGCTGGCTCTGCAATAATATTCGATTCGATGGTTTTTCACCGAGCTGGTCATAATAGGTCATCAAATATAAGGCGAGGGGTAAATCACATGTATACGTTGCCATTTATAAAGCAACAAATCAGTATACCTAATATGTTGGGCGAAAATTATACAAAGGATCAAGAGTTATTGAAATTTCTTGGTTACGAATCACAAACCGGGAACTCTGTAATGGAGTGGCGAAACAATAAATTAGCTAAATCAAAATCTATTAATACTAGTAAGGGCTAAAGGACATGGAAGCAGAATTAAATTTCTTAGATGAAAGTCTTTTTTTTAATACATCTTCATTTAAGCAATCAATCAGAGCTAATCAAGGCAGTATAGTCTTGTATGGTGCGGGCAGCTTGGGCAAGCAAATTCTTGCATCCTTGAATGGCTTGAAGATTAAGCCTATTGCATTTTTTGACGATACGATAGGCGATGAAATAGGATTTGTAGACGACATACCAATTTATACACCGCAAGCAGGACTTGAAAAGTTAGGAGATAAAATAATGGTAATTGTATGTATTTGTAATGCAAAGCATAGATACACTAATACAAAAAAGAGATTTAGTTCTATAGGGTTTAAAACGGTACACTCATTTGCTGATTTAATTAAGGCTTTTCCGGATGTTTTTGGTGCTTATTACGTGTTTGACAGTAACGAGGTTTTATTGAAACATAAAGAGGAAATCAATTTTGCTTATTCTGCATTAGAGGATAAGGCATCAAAAGATACCTTTATTTCGCACCTGAATTTTAGATTAAGTAATAATTTCGACTATCTCCCGTTGCCAGAAAAAAACATTTATCTACCTACAGTTATTCAAAATAAAATAAGTATTGATACACATTTTATCGACTGTGGTGCATTCGTTGGAGATACCCTTAATTTATTTGAAAACCATTACGCTGTCCGGTTCAATAAAATTACAGCATTTGAACCGGATCATAAGAATTTTATTAGACTAACAGAAACAATAAAAAAGCAACAGAGCTACATAGGAAGAGATATTGCTATTTATAACTACGCAATTGGGGGTATTAGAGGCGAAATGTTATTTTCTCAAACTGGTACGGAAGGCTCAGCAATATCAACATCTGGAGAAATTAAAGTGCAGGTTAGGTCTCTTGAAGATTACGTCTGTGACAGCAATACGTACATAAAATTTGATATAGAAGGTACTGAGGTAGACGCTATAATGGGTGCAAATAATTGTTTGAAAAAGTATAAGCCTATAATGGCTGTTTCTGCTTATCATAAGCCTAGTGATCTATGGATTATCCCTCTGTTATTAAAAGAAATTTACCCGAACTACCGACTCTCTTTATTTACTGAGGGTGAAGATGGAATGGGCTTAGTTTATTATGCATATTAATCAGTTCAAATGAAATGGATTAAGAAAGGTTTAGTTCTTGAGCCCAATACAAGCAAATGGTGGAGTCAAGCATATTGTATGATGCCTACTCCTGAATATTTAGAAACAGAAAATCTTATTAGGGTATATTTTGGCACTACTGATAAGGATAGAAATGGACGTACTGCTTATGTCGATCTTTCTGCGGATAATCCAAGTGATATAATACATGCGTCTGAAGATTTTGTTCTTGATGTAGGAGGCATCGGCTTTTTTGATGATTCAGGTGCAATACCAAGCTGTATAATAAGTGTTAAAAAGAATAAGTTCTTATATTATGTTGGTTTTCAAAGAGCTGAAAAGGTTCCATATATGCTTTATTGTGGTTTGGCTAAAATGGAGATAGGGAGTACAAAGTTTATTAGACAGTCAAACTCTCCAATAATAGATAGAAATGAATTTAATACTATTTCCAATGCGGCACCGTATGTCATTTACGATGAAGGTATTTATAAAATGTGGTACTGGTTGGGTAAAGAATGGACGACTATAAAAGGTAAACTTTATATAAAGGCTGTAATTTGTTATGCAGAGTCTATAAATGGAATAAATTGGATTTCGGATTATAATGTATGTATAAAGTTAGATCCTGAAAAAGAATTTTCTGTTGGCAGACCATGTGTTTTAAAAGAGGATGAATTGTATAAAATGTGGTATTCAGTCAGATACATTGATAAACTATACCGCATAGGTTATGCTGAATCTACAGATGGAAAAAAATGGGTTAGGAAAGATAATGAAGCAGGAATTGATGTTTCTGAAAATGGTTGGGATAGCGAAATGATATGCTACCCGGCAGTAATAAAAGTAAAAGGTAAAACATATATGTTTTATAATGGCAATAGTAACGGAGTTACTGGTTTTGGGTATGCCGTGCTAGCAGAAGATAAGTACTAATGAAGATTATAAAATACGAAAATTCTTGGTCAGAAAAATGGAATCATTTTATAGATCATTCTAAAAATGGCTCCTTCTTGTTTAAGAGAAATTTTATGGAGTATCATGCCCATAGGTTTGAAGATTTCTCTTTACTGGTTATTAACGAACAAAAAATAATAGCCATACTCCCGGCAAACATTAAAGACACTACTTTATACTCACACCAAGGTTTAACATATGGAGGTTTTATTGTTGGAATGGACATTAAAATGCCCATAGTTTTAGAAGCCTTTAAATGTTTATTGCATTTCCTTCATGAGCAAGGAATTGGAAAGTTAATTTTAAAAAATATTCCATACATATACCATCGATATCCTGCAGATGAAATTGAGTGGGCACTAATTAAAATAAAAGCCGAATTATACCGAATAGATTCTACCTTAACTATTGATAATAGGTTCCCACTTCCGTATCAAGAACGCAGAAACCGTTCTATAAAAAAGGCGGAAAAAATTAGACCGATTATTAAAACAAACGAATCAGATGGATTTGATAAGTTTTGGCAAGAAGTTTTGGTACCCAATATGCTAAAAAAACATAACTTAAAACCTGTACATAACCTGACAGAGATTAAAATACTGGCATCACAATTCCCGGCAAATATTAAACAATTCAACATTTACATCAATAACCAAATAATGGCAGGTTGCACTATGTTTTTAAATCCAACAGTAGCACATGCACAATATATATCGGGTACAGATGAAGGACGTAGTAACGGATGTTTAGATTATTTATTTAACCATCTAATAAAAGAAGAGTATATCAGTTACCCTTATTTTGATTTCGGGAATAGTAATGAGGAGGCCGGAACAAAAATTAACTTCGGATTGATGGATTGGAAAGAAGGTTTTGGGGCAAGGGCTGTTAGTCATGATTTTTATGGGATTAATACTGCTAACTATGATATGCTTGATAATATAAGCCATAATGGATAACAATTTACCCTTAGTTACAACATTCACAGGGGTGCATTATACTAACCCGAGATATGTAATTGAAGCTATTAATTCAATTTATAACCAAACCTATAAAAATATTGAACACATAATAGTTAATGATGCACCAGATGATACAGAATGTTGGCCGGTTATTAAACAATATATTATTGATAACAAACTACCTAGTATAATTATTGAACATACAGTAAACAAGGGAGTATGTAACACAATGAATGAACTACTTACTATTGCTAATGGTAAGTACTTTTACGGTTGTAGTGATGATATTGCACTGCCGCATAAGTTAGAAACAGAAATAACTCTACTTGAATCACTAGGACCGGAATATGCTGCAACATATTCTGATGCATATCTTATTGATGAAAATAGTGAAATGTTAAACGGTGGATTTATTCAAAAACATCGTTCTTTTACTAGTTTGCCTGATGGTTATATTTTTGATGAGTTACTTGTTGGTAATTTCCTGCCAGCTATGGCTATGATGTGGAAGACAGATTATATAAAAGAAGTAGGCGGATTCGATACCAATTTACGTTTTGAAGATTATGATCTTCATCTAAGATTATTCAAAAAGTATAAAATCAAATTGATTAATACCCCAACAGCCAAATACAGAATTCACACAAATAGTCTAAGTAATACTATTAAAAATTGGAATTATGACTATTATCTTATTTATAAAAAACACAGAGAAAACAATTTAGTCAAAAGTATTATCAATAAATCAATTAGAAATACCCTCATCAACCACACCTCTATTGATGAGTTGAAAAAATATAATTTTAAATACCCTATATTCTGGCATGTGCTTAAGATACTGCGTGTTAATAAAAATCTACTAAATAAAATAATAATCAGGTTACAGCTCTATAATTTCAAGTTTGAGAAATATGTAATTATTACAGCATTGTGTCTGAGGTTTTATTATGACTAATTCAGAGACCATTTGCGTAGTTATACCAGTATACAATTGTTTAAATAATTGTAAGTCATATGAAATTATATCAATTGCTAACACGATTCAAAAATGCAAGGACCTGTATGATATTTGCCTGTGTGTTCCTGAAGGTTTGGATATTTCAGAGTATTCAGATTTTTTTGGCTATACCTTTACCGTTCAGCGCTACGACCGTTCGTATTTCAGCAGCATATATACCTATAATGCATTGCTGAAATCAGTTAAATTTTATAGCCCCTTTACCCGATACACACACCTGCTGCTGGTACAAACTGACGCTTATATTTTCAACGCTGAGTTCAGTACATTTATGAATACTTCGTATGTGGGTGCACCCTGGCACCGGCACTTAATAAAGCGTGATCAAACAGGTCTGTACTGCGGCAACGGTGGTTATTCGCTTCGCCATGTGGCTGATGCTCTTCACGTATTAGAATCAGACATTCGGTTGTTTACAGCTGATGAATTACTGACTGAAGTTGCTCACAGTGAGTTTCACAAAAAATATCCTGCATTTATAAAACCGGTATTTGCAGCCTATTACTATTTCACTCAAAACTCTACGCTCGATTCTAAAAATCAGCTGGCTTTTGTATACGAAGATGTGTTTTGGAGTTTGGTAGTACCTGCGGTGTGTCCTGCGTTTAAAGTCCCTGATGGCCAAACTGCACTTAAGTTTGCTTTTGAAACAAAGCCTGAATTATGCTACGAACTTAATGGGTATCAGTTACCCACAGGGTGCCATGGTTTTAATAAATACAATCCCGAATTCTGGAAACATTTTATTGATTTTTCCCTGTGAATATTGTTAAAGTAAAAGGCGGTTTAGGTAATCAAATGTTTCAGTATGCCTTTGGAATGATGCTACAATTTACTAAAGGTAAAACTACGCGATTTGATTTGTATGAATATACCACGGCACTGAACAAGCAGGGTTATACCTTAAGGCCTTATGAACTTGCTGCATTTAATACAAACATACCGGTAGCCGAACGTAAATACATAGACAAAAAGCTTAGACCCGGACGCTTGCGCAAATTGATTCAGAAAGCAACAGGTACTTCTCTAAGGCATTACTATGCGCCTGTTATAGGGTATGATGTTGCTGCACTTAACCTGCCCGGTGATGCCTACTTCAGCGGATACTTTCAAAGCTATAAATACTATGCAGGTTATGAAGAGCAAATACGGCAATTATTTGAATTTAACTCAGCAGCAATAGATTCACAAAATCTACAATTGACAAATGAAATGACAAGATGCAACAGTGTATCTGTACATATACGAAGGGGCGATTATGTAAATGATGCCGCCATACAAGCAGCTCATGAAACATGTACTGTTGATTACTATATTACCTGTATAGAACATATGCGCAGATATATTGAAAGTCCTGTTTTCTACTTTTTTTCGGATGATATGGAGTGGGTTAAACAAACCTTCGGTAGCATTAAAGAGCAATCCTATTTTATGCAACACAATACGGGTAGCGAAAGCTGGAAAGACATGTACCTGATGAGTAAATGTAAGCACCATATTATTGCCAACAGTTCATTCAGCTGGTGGGGCGCCTGGCTAAACTCCTCGCCAAACAAACATGTACTGGCTCCCAACAAGTGGTTTAATGATGAAGAATCAAACCGAATTATAGCCGATTTGATTCCTGCCGAGTGGACATTAATACCTGTTAGATCTTAGACTAAACGTGCTGTCAGTTATTTTACCCGTTTACAATGCCGAAGCTTACATACTAAGTTCAATAAACAGTATACTGCAGCAGTCGTACAGTGAATTTGAACTGATTGTGATTGATGATGCATCAACGGACAATACTGTACACATTATCGAATCGCTGCATGATGAACGGATTAAACTGATAAAGAAACCCGTTAACACTGGCTACACCGATAGCCTGAATATGGCACTGGAATGTGCTGCAGGCAAATTTATAGCCCGCATGGATGCCGATGATACAGCACATCCGAACAGACTGGCCAAACAGGTTGAGTATATGGAAAGTAATACGGATTGTGTATTGTGCGGAAGTTTCGTAAAACTTATACCGGAAAACAACATACATACTTACCCTGTGCAGCATGATGAAATACTGGAGCAGTTATTTTTCAGCAATGCCTTCGCGCATCCATCTGTTATAATTCGCAAATCGGTATTAGACAGGAATAAACTGCGATACGACAAAACATTTGAACCCACAGAAGATTACGAATTGTGGTCGCGGCTGGCTGTGTTAGGAAAAGTTCATAACCTTAACCAAACATACCTTAACTACAGGGTACACAATAATCAGATATCATCATACAAACGTGAACTGCAGCAAAACAATAAACACCGTGTTCGCATGAATATGTTTAAACGCATTGATGAGCAGTTGGATGAACATGATGATTTTTTGAAAATGAATTTGATAAGCGATTATGAGAACACGGAAAAAATAGTACACGAGTTGAAAAGAAGGTATTTACTCGTTGACAGGTTGAGACTCATCAACAAGGAAAAACAGGTATATCCGGAAAAGGTATTTAGTCGTGTATGTGCACGACTTAAAAAAGAACTTATACGGTCATTAACCGTAAAGCATGCACTCACAGGTACTGATTTGTTTTTAAAACTACTGACACAAAAACCTGAGTGTTACTACAACCTGGGCTTGAAACACACCACTACATATCTACTTCGATCAATAACGAATGAATTCGGTAAACGCTAATATTTCTATTATCATGGCTACGTATAACCGTGCCCACCTGATTGGCGATATGCTGGATTCAATACTGAAGCAAAGCTATCCGAACTGGGAATGTATTATCGTAAATGATGGAGGTACAGATGATACAGACAAAATAGTGAACAAGTATGTACAGCAAGATGCACGCTTCAGGTACCACTACAGGCCATCGAGTTATGGCAAAGGATTGCCCGGTTGCCGTAACTTTGGTTTAGACAAAGCCAGAGGTGAGTATGTAGTTTTTTTTGATGATGACGATATTGTTCATCCCGAACTGTTAGCCATATCCGTAAAAGCCCTGCATTCAGGAACTTTTGATTTTTGTCAGTATCAAAAACAATGGTTTGCTGATGCTGCACCAGTACCTGAGGCATATCCTGATTTTTTGCAGCTGCATACGCTTGACAACACTGCCCTTACTGATCTTATTACATACAAACACGCCATGGCATCGTGTACGGTACTTTGGAAACGTTCCTTTCTGAACGAAAGATTTGATGAGCAGCTGCAGTATGCCGAGGAGTGGGAATATTACAACAGGGTTTTTCTGCAACACGCCACATTCTCCGGATTGGTACTTAAAAATGTACTGTATTACAACAGAAAGCATCCTAACTCGAATACCGGTGAATTTTTTAATCAGAATAAAAAACGACTGGATTCACAAAGCCTGGCTTCATATAAGTTACTGTGCACATATGTGCGACATATGAAACATAGACAAATACAGGTTATACAACACCTGTTAAACATAATGATACGTAACCGTTCGAAAGAGTTGTATGTACAATCGCTGAATTTATTGCGGCTGAAAGGTAAAAAACGACTGAATAAAATGGCAGCGTACACGTTGTATCCGCTTTATTATCCGCTGTACACATTATTCCATAAATTAAAGTGATAAAAATATTATGCATTTACGGTACCCGGCCTGAGGCTATTAAAATGGCCCCGGTGGTGCATGAACTTCGTAAAGCCGGAGTACCAACAGAAGTGTGCATTACAGCACAGCACCGCGAGATGCTAGATCAGGTAAACGCCTTTTTTGAAATAGTGCCCGACTATGATTTAAATATCATGCAACCCGGACAAACACTGAATGGTTTAACATCGCGCCTGTTTGGAGCATTGGATGAAATGCTTATTCAGGCAAAGCCTGATTGGGTGCTGGTGCATGGCGATACTACTACCTCGGCAGTGGCTGCGTGGGCGGCATTTCACCGTGGCATAAAAGTAGCGCATGTAGAGGCCGGATTGAGAACGCGAAATAAACAGTCTCCGTATCCGGAAGAAGTGAACCGACAGATTACAGGACGCATTGCCGATATGCATTTTGCACCTACACCAACTGCAAAAAGCAATCTGATGCAGGAAGCTATATCTGCTGATGATATTCTTGTTACCGGAAACACAGTCATTGATGCCCTGCATATGGGTCTTGCAAAAATTGAGGCCGGTGCAACATCAAGGGATCTGGAATTGATTAAATCACTACTAATAAATCAAGCACGTGTAGTAACCATTACCGGACACAGGCGCGAAAATTTCGGGGAGGGTTTTGAGCAACTCTGTCGGGCTGTTAAAGAATTGGCCCTGCGCTATACTGATGTGAAGTGGATATATCCTGTTCATCTGAATCCGAATGTACAGGAACCTGTAAAACGTATTTTGGGTGATTTAGCTAACGTTCACCTGATAGCACCTATCGATTACCCGGCCTTTATATACCTGATGCAAAAAAGTTACCTGATACTGACCGATTCGGGAGGTGTGCAGGAAGAAGCTCCATCACTGGGAAAGCCTGTGCTGGTGATGCGCGATACCACTGAAAGGCCTGAGGCAGTAGAATCAGGAACGGTGAAACTCACAGGAACACATGCAGAAACCATAGTGCATGAGGTTGCGCAGTTACTGGATAACAGCACACTTTACGAACGTATGAGCAAGGCTACAAATCCATATGGAGATGGACTTGCCGCAAAACGAATTGCACACTTTTTTTCGCAGTCGGAAAAAGATGAGTCGCTGTAAACTTACAGCTGTAAGTATGATGCACACATGGCTGTTGTTATTAAATAATTCTTTGTAAACGTATGCCCGATACAAAAAATATACTGGTAGTAACTGATAATATTGATGTAAACGATGGTAGCGGAGCCAAGGCCAATGTTGCGTTTATACAAAACCTGGCTGCTGCTGGTTTTGAGGTAACCGTTTGTCACCATACCGGATATGAATATACCCTGCCCGGTATAACCTGTCAGGAAATTAAGATCAGAAAATTCAATCTGATGTATGCCCTGTATGCACTTACCAGATTTTTAAACAGGCATTTCGGATACAATCTGAATCGTGTACTGGAAAAAGCCTGGGGTTTTCCGGCCGAGTTTTTTAACACCACAAAAAGCATACGCAAACATTTACGTCATTCATATAGTGAGCAATCGTTTGATATGATAATCACCTTGAGTAAAGGTACCAGTTTCAGGCCTCACTATGCTTTATTGCACTTACCCGAATGGCACAGCAAATGGCTGGCCTACATTCACGACCCTTATCCTTATCATTTGTACCCCCGCCCCTATCGGTTCAGACCAATAGGCGACCTGCCGAAGGAGCGTTTTTTCAGAAAAATGAGTAAAGCGGCCCGCTGGGTTGGTTTCCCAAGTCAGCTGCTGATGGAATGGATGGGCTATGATTTTCCGGACATGAAAACTAAAGGTGTTGTTATTCCGCATCAGATTACCGTTGAAACGGTTGATCGTGTGGCAGCTTCAAACTACGTAAATGCGTCAAAATTCACATTGGTTCATGCCGGGTTGTTGATGTCGGCACGTCAGCCTTTTGGGTTAATAAAGGCATACTTAAAATTTCTGGATATGCATATCGATGCACGAGAAAAAAGTGAACTACTGTTTATAGGAGGCAGTGATTATACCGAAGAGGAATTAAAACGGGCTGCCGGACAAGAATCATCGGTCAGGTTTATCCTTAAAAACATTCCATTCAGCGAAGCCATAGCCATTCAGAATTGTACAGATGTGAATGTCATTATTGAATCTGATTATTATGTTAGCCCCTTCTTACCCGGCAAATTTCCACACTGTGTAGCGGCCGGTAAGCCCATGCTGGTTCTGTCGCCTTACTACAGCGAAACCCGTAGAGTATTGGGGAAAGAATATCCCTACTGGAGTGAAAGTACCGACACCGATCGTATGGAAGCCATTCTTTCATCACTTTACAAACAATGGAAAAATGGAGCTGCCCTCACATTACCCGGAAGAGACACATTGATGCACTACATGGGCAAACACAACCTATCTTATCAGCTGAATAACTTACTTAATAGAACACATGAGTAAGTACTTACCGGTTATAACAGTCATACTTCCTTGCTACAATGCCGCAGCATTTATTGAGGAGACCCTGCATAGTGTGCTCAACCAAACATTTGTCGATTTTGAATGCCTGGTTATTGATGATGCCTCAACCGATCAGACATGTGCATTGGTAGAACGTATAGCCGCGCAAGATGCACGTGTAAAACTATTCAGAAAAGAGCAAAACACCGGTTATACCGAAAGCCTAAATATGGGTATTGGCCTGGCACGTGGGCGGTACATTGCTCGTATGGATGCTGATGATATATGTATGCCCCAGCGTTTTGAAAAACAAGTAGCCTTTATGGAAGCAAATCCCGGATGTGTGATGTGTGGAAGCGCTTACCGGTTAATTCACAACAATCACACTGTTCAGGTTCCTGTAACACATTCCGATATCATGCTTGGCTTACTGTATGGGAATGTATTCTGCCATCCAAGTGTCATGATACGCAATGAAATACTTCGGAAAAACAATATACGGTATGACACTCGTTATGAACCCTCTGAAGATTATTCCATGTGGGTTCATCTTTCTAATTTCGGCACACTGGCCAACCTGCCCGATGTATTACTGGCTTACAGGCTGCATCCTGAATCAGTATCGAACAGCCGCAGCCTCGTGCAGAAAAAATTAGCCGATGAAATTCGGATGTCTATTATACAAAAACAGATCAAGATATTTAGCGGTGAGCGTATACATAAACTTAACAGATTTTGGTTTTCGGTTGTATTGCTTCTAGAGTCGGTGTTTAACAACTCGATTCCCACAAAGGTTGCTTTCAGAAAAGTAATCGGTAACCGTCATAAAATATTCAGTTAATACAAATTGTTCATAATGCTGAACGGCACTAAAAAACTTACTGTACAAATCACTACACGCAACAGATTGACTGATCTGTTGAAAACACTGGCCTTATCGGTAGATATTCTTGAGGATGAGCGGGTCGAAACTATATTATGTATTGATGGTTACGAACCCGAAACCGAACGTGAAATTAAACATCACTATCCGAATATACGTATTCTTACTCACGGTAAACCAAAAGGATTAATTGCCTGCCGGAATAAGATGATGGCAGCTACTCATACTCCTTATGCATTATCGCTGGATGATGATTTAACCGTACTTACACCGAATTCAGTCAATACAATACTGGATTGGTTTGAGCAACATCCACGTTGTGCCGTAGTCAGTTTTAGTATTTACTGGTCATTATCGTTGCCGGCCACTACACACTGTGATGAACACCCGAATAAAATAAGGGGCTTTGCGGGTGGTGCGCATGCATTCAGAATGGAAGCCTGGAGAAGTATCAGACCTTATCCTGAATGGTATATTTTTTATGGTGAAGAAGAATATGCCTCAATGCAACTATTTAAAAAGGGTTGGGAAGTAAATTATCTACCATATGTGTTGTGCCACCACAGAGTGGATATAAATATGCGTAAAACCAACGGAAGAAATTATATAGTACGTCAGATGCGCTCTTACCGTGCGGGCCTATATAATATCGCCTGCTTTTTCCCGTTGCATGTCATGCCTAAAATATACGCCTATTCACTCTTGAATCAGTTTAAAACAAAAACACTGAAAGGCGACTGGAAAGCCACACTAGGAATAATTTTTGGCATATTGTCATTTACAGTAAACCTGTATAGATTACCTCGCTACTCGGCCAGATTTAGCCGAAACCAATATACCGCCTATATGGGCCTACACCCGGTACCTCTGTATTGGAATCCTAAAGTAAAACCATGATTAACAATTTAACTGCCGGTATTGTGATCACCGATGGAGTCGGATTCAGAAATTTTATTCTGAGTGATTTCCCTGAGCAACTTCTCAATAAATTTGATAAGGTATGCGTATATTCATGTTTACCTAAAAGCGCTTATCCGGCAACGTTAGCTGAGCGATTCGACATACATGAACTGGAAATTTTCCGTGAACCTCAAAGCAGTTGGTTTTTCAGAAAGGTGAAAGAGGTGGCTCATTTAAAAGCGCATGCACATAAAAACTTTGGCATCTACGACAACTTACAGACCAACCGAAATAAGCGCCTTACACCAAAAGGAATACTCACACGTGTAGCCTTTGTAATAGCCGAACTTTTTAATTCGGAGAATTGGATACTACGCTGGGAAAAATGGCAGTACCAAACATTCAGAAACCATCCTGTAACAAAGGCTTATCGTAAATTATTGCAACAAACCAATCCAGGGTTTCTGTTCTTCACCCATCAGCGTCCACCGTTTATAGCTCCTATGCTGGAAGCTGCCAAACAAGAAAATATACCGACTTCCGCATTTATATTCAGCTGGGACAATTTACCCTCGAAGGGAAGGATGTGTGGCAGCTTTGATGGGTATGTAGTATGGAGTTCGTTGATGAAACAGGAATTACTCGATTTTTATCCATCCATTAGAAGCGAACAGGTATTTATTGGAGGTACACCTCAGTTTGAACCCTACGTGATGGATGTATATGTTGAACCGCGTGAAAAATTCTTTAGTCGGTTTGGCCTGAATAATAGCAAACCTGTGGTTTGTTATAGTTGTGGTGACATTGGCACTAGCCGAAACGATGAATTGTACATTGCCACACTGGCTCAGGCCATAAAGAAAAACGAATTCGACAGTGAAATACAACTGCTCGTAAGAACCTCACCAGCAGAAGGACCCGAACGATTTTCGGAGTTAGCACGTACCTATCCGTTTATCGTCTTTAACAATCCCAAGTGGATATATGCGCGCGAGCATCATCCTGAGCCATGGACTCAGCGTATACCCACTGCACAGGATATTTTGGATTTAAGGTCAATACTCCAATACTGTGATGTGAGCATCAATATGTGCTCTACCATGAGCCTTGATTTTATGCAGTTTGATAAACCCGTTATCAATCCGGTATTTGGCAAAGGGGATAACGGATTATATAATGACCAGCGATTTTTGAATTATGCGCATTATGAGCGTGTGGTCAATTCAGGAGCAGTATCTATTGTACGTAATACCAACGAACTTATTGAAGCGGTAAAATTATCTCTGACATATCCTGAGAAAAATACAGATGAACGTAAAGCCTTATTGAATATTCAGATAGGCAGACCACTTAAAGGTACCAGCGAAGTAATAGTCGCTCATTTAGCTAAACTAGGCAAACGATAAGAATACAGATTTAGCCATGACACAAAACACCGCATACTTTCCGGCCTTAACAGGCATACGTGCTATAGCAGCATATATGGTTTTTATACACCATTATATTCCGGAATATGCGGGTAAATTGAATCCTATTTTATATGGCATACTTAATGAACTGCATATTGGTGTAACAGTATTTTTTGTACTTAGTGGATTTCTGATTGCCAATGCCTATCTTCATAACAACACTGCTTCGTTTTATACCTATATGGTAAAACGATTTGCCCGCATATATCCTTCGTTTATCATACTAACCGTATTAGCACTGATTGTGAAGTACGGATTATGGCATATACCAGCGGATGTATTTATTACTAACATCACACTTATAAAAGGATATTTCAAGCAATTTAAATTTTCCGGTATTGCTCAAACGTGGTCTTTAACGGTAGAAGAAACATTTTATCTTTCAGCACCCTTTAGTTTTATGCTGATTCGCAAAAGCTATAAGTTTCTTTTTATACTTCCTTTTGTAATCATACTAATAGGAATGGGGCTGGTTATTGCTTTTGGCAATTATGACTACTATGGGTTTATGCGAAGCTATAACCACCTATTTAACTATACCTATTTCGGGCGTCCTTTTGAATTCTTTTGTGGCATTGCACTATGTTATTACATGAAAAACTTTGGCATTCCTCGAATTAAACTGAATATGACCTATACCGGAATTGTATTTATGATATTGTTTCTGTTATGTATTTACCTGTTCAAAACAGATCAGGTGCCTTATGGCATACATACTGTGCAGGGCATGATGGTAAATAATATCTTACTGCCTGTATTCGGTATCAGTGTCCTATTTGCAGGTTTAGTACATGAAAAAACCTGGATTTCACAAATACTGGGCTCAAAAACATTCATTATTCTGGGTAAGTCATCCTATATTTTCTACTTATTGCATACCGGTGTACTCACTGATTGGTTGATGAATTTAATAGGTTATTCTACTACACATGTTATGTATACATTCGTCATAGTGAATGGGGCATCCGTTTTACTGTACTATGTGCTTGAAAAACCATTGAATTCGTATCTTCTTAAAAACATGATTGCAAAAAATAACTTGCTATAACAATCATTTGTCCTTTGCACTATTTACACGTCTAATATATCGATACGCATTCCCGATAATATGAAATCCATTGCTATTTTATGTAACTACCGCCTTGACCCGAACCGTGTGGGGGGCATGGATTACTTCTACTGGGCATTTGATGCAGCATGCCGGGAACAAGGTTATAAAATAACCTGGTTTTTCCCCAATAACGCCAAGCATGGCAACTACCCGAAATTGCACATCGTAGACTGTAAAGAAAATCGCATAGAAGATTTTTTTTTACAGTACTTAAAAACCGAATCAGCAAGATACGATTACATCATTTGTCATTTTCTGGAAATATGTACTTCGTTTTACCGCGATGTGAGAAATGTTACATCTGCAAAAATCATAGCTGTTGATCATAATCCCCGACCTTTGGGTGGTTATACGTGGCGCAAAAAAATCAGAAAACGTATTAACGGAGTTCGTTTCGGAAAATACATAGATACGTATGTGGGTGTATCGGAATATACACGAAGGGAATTAATAAAAGATTTCGGTAATGGTATTGCTTCACGCATACAAGTAGTGTATAACGGAATAGATGTATCGCGCATAAGGAAACGGGTGGTGCGAAATATGCGTCATCCGCAATTCTTAGTAGCCTGCCATCTGCGAGAATCGAAAGGAATACAGGATTTGATAGAGGCCGTATCAATATTGCCTGATCTTACAAAAGCTCATATACATATAGATGTATATGGTGACGGCCCTTACAGAAGCATACTGGAAGAAAAAACAGCAGCCTACGGTCTGCAAAAGCAGATAAATTTTAAAGGCAGCAGCGATAAATTATTTGACATTTACGCAAACTACGACTACCTGATTCATCCTACACACATGGAGTGTTTCAGTCTGGGCTTGCTTGAGTCGCTGGCTGCTAACGTACCTGTTATAACTACACCTGTGGGGGGAAATGAGGAAGCTGTAAAACACGGTGTTAACGGTTTCATTTTCGCGGCTAAAAATATACAGGCATTAAGCAGCCTGTTGATGAACGTATTTGAAGGGAAACTATCTATCAACGAAGAGGTAGGTGAGCAGATACGAAATAAATTCACCATCGATATGATGGTAAACAATCACCTGCATTTACTGGACTGATGCATATAGGATTTCTCACACCTGAATATCCCGGTACCAAAACAGGTATATCCGGTGGACTAGGCACAAGCATATACAACCTGGCGCATGCGCTGATCAAAAACGGACATGCCGTATCAGTATTTGTATACGGTCAGCGAGAGGATGAGCAGTACACCGAATCAGGAATAACGTTTTACAGGATAAAAAATATCCGATTTAAGGGTCTTAGCTGGTGGCTATCGCGTAAAAAAGTGGAGAGGATCATTAATACAGCTATACAGCACACACAGGTAGATGTATTAGAAGTACCCGACTGGACAGGCTTCAGTGCATGGATGAAGGTGCATTGTCCTGTAGTGATGAGACTGAACGGTAGCGACACCTATTTTTGCACCATAGAAAACAGAAAGGTAAAATGGTGGAACCGTTTACAGGAAAAAACAGCATACCGGCAGGCACATCAAATTATTGCTGTGAGTGACTATACCGGAAAAAAAACTAACGATGTATTCGGTCAGTCACGATCCTACACGGTTATTCCAAACAGTATAGATGCTTCGAAATTTCAGCGAGGAAAGGAAACAACATCCGTTAAACCTATAATTTTATATTTTGGTACACTGATACGCAAAAAAGGGGTATTGGATATTCCACACATATTCAACCGCGTTATTCAGGAAATACCGGAAGCGTGTCTGATACTTGCCGGCACTGATGCACGTGATATACAAACAGGCAGTTCATCTACCTGGGCATTGATGAAACCGCTTTTTACAGAACAGGCTTTATCGCATGTAGACTACCTCGGCAAAAAACCCTACAGCGAGATACAAACATTGATTGAACAGGCGCAGGTATGCATATTCCCTAGTTATGCCGAGGCATTGCCGGTATCGTGGCTGGAAGCCATGGCCATGCAAAAAGCCATCGTAGCATCCGATATCGGGTGGGCACATGAAATGATGACACACAACAAGGAAGCCTTAATTTGTCATCCCTCACATCATGATACGTTTGCTGTAAATATCATCAAATTACTGCAAGATGAAACACTACGCAATGAGCTTGGTCAAAATGCACGAAAAAGGGTGGAAGACAAATTTGACAATGCAGTTGTGGTAAAACAAAACTGTGATTTTTATACATCTATAATTTAATACGCAACTATTTACTCTTACATTGAATATTGACGTTCCCTACAAAAAGTCAATTTCTTTCATCAACTATTTTTCGCAATATTGAATACACATATTAAAGATATCATAATAGTTGAACACAACTATAACCGCGTTATTTCAGTATTGAAAAACCGAACAGAGGTGCTTGATATATTAAATCCCAATTTGTTGGTATGTATGAAAGAAGTTTCGACTACCCACCCTGATTCCATCTTAATATGGGTACATCAGCGATACAAAGAAAATATTAATTACAACCATGTTCGCAGCATGGCAGGTGAGGACTTTAGCATACAAAGCTACCATGTAGCAACGAACACAGTTGCGGGAGAAAAACTAGGTTATATTGATTGGGGAACATTTGTTCATGTAGACAAACAAATTCGATATCCTACCTGGCTAATGAGTAGTGATATTGGGTTGGTGTCTGCCGACACACTGAATAAGCTGTCAGGTTTTAAGCCGTCTGGTTATGGATTTGATTTTGACCTCTGTGTGCTGGCTAAAATCAATATGCCTTATGGCCTTTTTTGTTATTCAAACCCCGACATACTGCTGAGTACAACTAAACCGGATACAGCACAGAGAATCTGGGATATATCAACTCTATATATATTTATTGCAAGTACATATAATCGTAAATGGGTTATTATGCTTATGCTAAATCTTCTCATTTATGAACGCGTATTTCATATGCTTGCCTTTATAAAAGCCTTGTTTACGCCCAGAATACATTGCAAAACAAGCGACTTTACACGCCAATTTCCTATATCAGACTCAGATGAAATACCCACTGTGGATGTCATTATACCAACAATTGGTCGAAAGAAATACCTGCTTGATTTTTTAAGCGACCTGAAACAGCAGACATCAAGAATATCACAAGTGATTATTATTGAACAAAACCCAGATACCGAATCGCAAAGTGAACTAATATCAGAATTAAAACAGGAGAACTGGCCGTTTGCAATTAAACACGTATTTACACATAAAACTGGAGCATGCAATGCACGCAACGAAGCGCTGAAGTATACAAAATCGGAGTGGATATTTTTAGCCGATGATGATATTCGTATAAACAGTGAATTCATACATGACGCATTTAATCACATGAGCAGGAGCAGAGAACTTGTATTTACGTTATCATGTCTGAAAATAAATGAGGTGGAGAAGCGTAAAGTTTCTGTTCAATGGCCTACGTTTGGTTCAGGCTGCAGCATAGTACACAAAAGTGTACTTACGGATGTGCGGTTCAATATAGCATATGAAAATGGATTTGGTGAGGATGCAGACTTTGGTATGCAACTGCGCAAAAAAGGATATGATATAATTTACTTACCTCAACCTGCCATACTACACCTAAAAGCTGCTGTAGGTGGATTTAGAAATCCTATTAAACAACCCTGGCACACCGAGCCGTATTTTCCTAAACCCTCTCCTACTATCATGCTGTATCACATACTATATTATACAGTTAGCCAAAGACGGGGATATAAACTGTTCTTATTCATTAGTTATTTCTTTACCCAAAAAACAATTAGAGTTTACAGGTACTACAAGACATTCCGCCTTAAATACAGCACAAGTTTAAAATGGGCACTTACACTAAAGCAAAAAATGTTTACACATGTATAATTTCAAAAAAATAATTCGTAAAGTACTTTCGGGCTTTGTGCCTAAGGGCAAGTACAAAGAAGCTATTAAACTGCGTTACTATAACCTTATATACAGGGGCAGGTTTACCTTCAGCGGTTTGAATAGTGATTCATATAAAACCCGCATACATGACATAACTATTAACAGCAAACAAGCTCTCTATCATATTGCTCCGGATTTTGAATATTATACTACCTTCTACAAAATACAAAAAGAAGATATTCTTATAGATGCCGGTGCCAACTTCGGGCATTTAAGTACCTATTACTCGAAATTAACGGGACCGGAAGGACACGTGTATGCATTTGAACCCGACAGTATTAACAGAAACTATATCAGGGAAAACCTATCGCTAAACAACGACTGTCCGAACAATGTGGTGATTGAGGATTTACTGATATGGAATACCAATTCGATGATTGATTTTTGTGAGGCAGGAACTGTTGGCTCATCTGCATTGTATTTCAACACAACTTCTAATATTGTGAAAAAACAAGCCATTACGCTGGATGAATGGATCAGGCAAAAAGGTTTAAGCCGATTGGATTTTATAAAAATGGATATTGAAGGTGCAGAAATACAGGCTATGGAAGGTGCTATGAATATATTGCAGACACTTAGGCCTAATTTAGCTATTGCCTCATACCATGTGGTAGATGGTAAACCAACCTATATGTGGCTTGAAAAATTTTTTACGGATATACAGTACCCATTTAAAACTGTAACATTCAGACATAATGAAATAATAACCTTTGCCGGACCATCGCTAAGTTGAAAAGCATGAAATTTAGTGTTATTATTTGCACATACATGCGTCCGCATTCAGTCATCAGGCTATTAGATAGTCTGTTACTGCAAACCATAATGGCAGATGAAATATTGCTTATAGATGGTTCTGTAAATACTGAGACTGCTCAAGTAGTTAATCCCTACTATGAAAAGTTACCACTTAGCTATCATTCAGTTCAACCTGAGGAACGCGGATTGACACTGCAACGCAACGTAGGGGTAAGACTATCATCTGAATCAAGTGACGTGTTAGTCTTTTTGGATGATGACGTAGTACTGTCTGAAGATTTTCTGAAACACTTGATTTCTTGTTTTACTGATAGTGAAGTTGTTGGTTCTGATGGCCTAGTTACTAACGAATGCAGATGGATACCATGTGAAAAGCAGCCGAAAAGTAATAGATACATGTTTATAGATGGCTATAAACTAACGCTTTCGGCAAGGGATAGGCTTCGTTCGTATCTGGGTTTATTTCCTAAACATATACAACCCGGCATCACACCATTATATGGTCATGGTAAATCATCCTTGCCTCCAACAGGTAAAAGCTATGAAGTAGATCATTTAATTGGTTGTATGATGGCATTCAGAAGAAGCCTGTTCAGTCAGATAAAATTCTCTTCATATTTTATAGGGTACGGATTGTACGAAGATTATGATTTTTCAGTACGTGCCGGTAAGTTCGGAAAACTGATTACAAATACCGCAGCACGGCTTGAGCACCACCATGCCCCATCGGGCAGGCCCAATACTTATAAATACGGCAAAATGGTGGTAAGTAACGGATGGTATGTTTGGAGGCTTAAACATCCGCATCCGGGTATGATTAATATATTTAAATGGCATATGATTACCCTGCTGCTTATGTTATTTCGCTTAACCAATGTCATCAGCATGAATAGTGAAACCCGCAGACAAGCTTTGGGAGACTTTGCCGGAAGAACAGTGGCCTGGTTTAAATTAATTTTTATTAAGCCGAGACCAAAACTTTAGTAAAATAAAGATGTGAGACGTGAGACGTGAGACGTGAGATGTGAGATTAATAGCCAAATCAAAGCTGCAAATTATTACTACTCTCAGCTAAGTGATACATAATCGAAAATCCTATCTTGTTCTTTCACTGCTCACCCACTAGGCTCTGAATTTCTCGTTTCTCAACTTTCCTTTCTTGTATACAACCTTCGAATAGTAAACCCGATATCCAACCTATGTGTGGCAAGTTTACTAAGTCTTAGTTAGCCCGACAACTGATACCTAAGACCAATCCGTCACATCTCGTTCTCTCGCTTCTCATTCTCTCACTCTCCCTGACCACCAAACAACCGACAACTCACAACCGACAACTCACAACTCACAACTCACAACTCATAACCGACAACTGACACCAACCTTATGGTTGGCAAGTTTACTAACCTTTAGTTAGCCAGACAACCGACAACTCACAACTCACAACTCACAACCCACAACCCCTCACCACCTTGGCCTTCCTCGTCATCACCCACGTAAAACACAGCATACAAAACGGCAACATCTATGCCTATGGACCTTATGTGCGAGAAATGAACCTTTGGTTCAAACATGTGGATTCTGTGATTGTGGTAGCTCCGTTAGATAAAACATTAAAACCCGGTGCAATAGACCTGGCTTATACACACCCATTAATACGGTTTGTAGCAGTTCCCGAATTTAATTTTACCGGTATTTCTGCATCCATAAAATCTCTAGCAGTTATTCCATACATACTGATGGTATTGTGGTTACAAATGTGGCGTTCATCGCATATACACCTGCGTTGCCCGGGCAATATGGGTTTACTCGGATGCCTGGTTCAAGTATTCTTCCCTCATAAAAAGAAAACAGCTAAATATGCAGGCAATTGGGATCCTGCAAGTAATCAGCCCCTATCTTATCGCATCCAGAAGTTTATTTTAAGAAACACATTATTGACAAGAAATATACAAACACTTGTGTATGGCGAATGGCCGGACAGGACAGACAATATTTTGCCTTTTTTTACAGCTAGCTATTCAGAAGACGATAAGATAGACATCCCGGTTAAAACAATGAAAGATGCTGTAATTCGTTTCCTTTTTGTGGGAACGCTTACTCCTAATAAGCAACCTTTGCTGGCGCTGCAGGTATTTCATGCATTGCTTGTAAAAAGTAAGAGAAAAATGGAAATGCATTTTTACGGAGAAGGTTCCGAACGGCAGGCATTAACAAATTATATAGCTACACATGAGTTACAACACTGTGTGTACTTGGATGGAAATGTAAGCAGCGAGGTAGTGAAAGCAGCGTATATACAAAGTCACTTTCTGCTGTTTTTCAGTAAAAGCGAAGGTTGGCCCAAAGCAGTGAGCGAAGCCATGTGGTGGGGTTGTGTTCCTGTAACGACTGCTGTTTCATGCGTTCCGTGGATGTTGAATAACGGGAAAAATGGTATTGTAATACATTCAGCAGAGGAATGTATGCAACTAATCACCCGTTTATATAACGACTCATCAAATGTTTATTCAGACATGCATCGTGCAAGTGCGATTTGGTCAAGAAAATATACATTAGAGGAATTTGAACAATCGATAAAAATATTATGCTAGAAGAAATCTTGTTGATTTATGTACTTGACCTGCTTTATATAGCTTTAATGATGGGTTTAGGATTGCTGTTTAACACATATACACTAAAAACTGGCAACAATGCATTACTGAATCTGATTACAGGTTTTTTTATAGTTGCCTCTACAGCTGCAATAATTACTACGCATGGCATTACACTGGCATGGGGTGTATGGTTTGTGCTCTTCATCATGTACATAAAACGAGATGTATTTACACTCCATTCAAATACCATTGCAGATAGTACGAACTTAAAAAAGGATTATATAATAGCTTTTATTTTATTTACTGTGTGCTATATAAGCAGATGTATGGTGCATTACAATTACGAGAACGGACTCAGCAATATACCTTACCGTGATTATGTATTTTATATCAACTATGCTGAATATTTCTTCAAAACAGGTATTGAAAACAAATTAACCTCTAAAAACCTGCTTTTTGACTCACTTCAGTTTATTGAGCCATACAGATTTCAGGATGCATGGCCCATGAGCGTATTTATGGCACTAACAGATTTCAAATCTATTGATATTTACTACCTGGTGCTTTATCCTGTTCACTTTTTTATGGCTTCGTTCGCCATGTACTTTGTGCTTCGGCAATTCATACCGCGTTACAGTAGTAACCTGCTTATACTGCTTGCCTTTTTGTTTCTGTTTTACCAAAGCAGCAATTTATGGCCTTATAAGGTGGGAGTAATGATGATGGGACTGGCCGGTTATACCAAACTTTGGCTGCATTTTACATGTATTGGTACATGTTTGTATCTGTTCAGAAATAAACAGCTTGAACTTGGAGTTGGTTTACTTACACTTCTTTTTTTTACGGTTCCTGTAACACTGGCTATACCGTTGTTTGTAGTCACTTTAATGATATTTACCACACTCCAGAACAAAAAAAATACTTATTACATTTTTCTCTCTGCAACATTTGTGTTGTATGCCGTGTATTTATGGATAGGTAAGGGCATGGAAAAAGAAATGCTTCAAATAGATAGCAGTGGCATCTCAGTAACAGGTACTTTGAAATCGTACATACAAGCTGCTTCTTACAAAGCACTTATTATCTCCTATATCTTGCCTTCTGTATGCGTATACATTGCAATCCGCTATTTTGCCAAAGACCATACATTTCTTGATGTGCGCTATATCTATATTTTCGCCTTGTTGTGTGTAAGTGGATATCTGGCGTACATCGTATTAAACAATACAAATGATGCTGTACAGTTATTTGCAAATATTGCTTCGCCTATTGGGGCTGTTGTTTCATTTAGCGGAATACTGTATGCCGTTTCGCTCATAAAGCATCATGTTATTCGATTCATTATCTTATGGGTATTTATCGGAATCGGGATTTATGAATGTGGTGTTGCACATGCGATGAGTGAGCATTATGCACGACATGATATAACACGGAGTTATGACAGACATTTTATTGAAAAATGTCGTGAAGTTCTGCATAAGAAAACAACCAATCCTGTTGGAATATATTATCCTACTGATGGGTACGGAATGGTAAGCGAACAGCATGTTCGTGAAATCGGCTATAACATGACACTACTACTTGGCAGATATTATGATGTCGTAAATATAAAAGGAGACTCTGTGTTGTTTGATGAAAACAGGTATAAGAAAATAGACCGCGACTGGCATAGAATGGCAGTTAACATCTATGCCAAGAAAAATAAAATATCGACAAACAAAGAATTAGATTTTATCAAAGGGTGTAAAATCCAATATTTGATTACATTCAGAGAGCGAAATACACTTCCTGATTGGCTTAGCCATATCATAACCGAAGAATTAAAAGATCCCAAAAGCGGGCTTTATCTGTATATATTAAATCCAGTTCGGAAAAATTTGAATGAGAGTGAATCAGTTCAAAGACTGTGATATTAAAGTTGAACATTCTTAGTACTACATCTTCATACTTCTTAGTTTAATTGAATATTAGAATCCTTCAACTTATTGATACACTGGAAGCCGGTGGAGCAGAACGCATGTCGGTGAATATAGCCAATGAACTCGGCAAACGAAGTATTGATAACATTTTGGTGGCGACATACAGGGGTGGTATATTATCTACATCTTTAGAGAATCAGACTGTATTGCACGTATTGCATAAAAAAAACGGAAGTGACCTGTTTGCTTTCTACAAATTTGTAAAACTGGTGTATCACTATGCACCTACTCACATACATGCTCATTCCACATCTATTATCTGGGCTACGTTAATCCGTCTTTTATTTCCACGCATCAAGCTCATCTGGCATGACCATTTCGGACTCGATACAACATCGAATAAACGCAGCTATATGCGTTGGCTATTGCCATTTGTAGAGCATACTATTGTTGTAAAAAAGGAATTACTAAACTGGCTGCATCAGCTGGATTCAAATGTACCAGCAACGTACGTCCCAAATTTTACGGCACTAACCGTTCCTGTTATTGAAAAAGACAGTTCTACCCTGCTGTGCCTGGCTAACGTACGCAGGCAAAAAGACCTGGAAAACCTGATTGCTGCAATTTATAAAGTACGAATGAAGGGAATATCCGTTCAATTACGTATTGTTGGAAATACCTCGGATACCATTTACCTGAGCGAACTGCAACAGATGATTACCCAGTTAAACCTAAATGATACAATAACCATAGCAGGGCCAAGTGCGCACGTTGGTATAGAGCTGGCAAGGGCAACAGCCGGAGTACTATCCTCCTCATCTGAAGGTCTGCCTGTATCTCTACTGGAGTACGGCATAGCCGGATTGCCCGTAGTGGTAACTGACGTAGGCGAGTGTGGAGAGGTAACTGACCGTGGAAAAGCAGGGCTACTGGTACCTGCTAAAAATACGGATGCACTGGCTGAAGCCATTGAATTCCTGTTAAAAAACAAAAAGGAATGTGCTGAATTGGGAACACGCTTAAGACAACGTGTTAACGAGCTTTATGGAGCTGACACGTATATGAATACATATCTTACTCTTATTCAATAACCACGCCCCTTCAAATGTTCAAAAGTATACTCGATTATAAAACGCCCACGCTCGTACTAATCCTGCACATAGCCATCGGGCTAGGCTCACTTCTTACACAATGGGTGAGCATTATGTGGTTCTACTTTATACTGCTAACCAACTTTGGTTACCTGATGCAAAAGCAAAAACCCTTTTATGCCATAGCCTTAATTACGTATCTGGCATCGTTTGAAATTTTATTTCGAATGGTATACGCTACACCTATTGTTCCTTATGAAATTGGTAAATACATACTTGTGGGAGGATTTGGCTTACTCCTGTTTTCAGTTTCGGGTCGCTCTCCGTTAGGCTGGGTCATGCTAGCCTGTATTTTACCCGGTTGTTTTTACGACTATTCAGATGAAGTAAGTTTTGCCAATATAGTTTTTAATGCATTCGGATTAATAGCGCTAGCGCTGGGAATCATCTCTTGCAGTAGTATTTCCATTACATTAAAAGAATTGAAAATACTGTTAAGATTATTGGTATTCCCGCTCATATCCTGCCTAACTTACATTTATATACGAACCCCTGATTATGAAGATATCTCTTTCGATCTGGGAGCAAATTTTGAAACCTCAGGAGGTTTTGGATCCAATCAGGTATCAACCATACTTGGGTTGGGCTGTGCTATTATATTTATACTTATTATTTTGAAATGGCAGCTTACAGTAGTGCGCGGTGCTGATATCGGATTATTCTTTCTTTTCGGATTTCAAGGGCTGCTTACCTTCTCGCGGGGGGGTGTTGTGGGTGCTGTAATTGCGATAGTAAGTTTTATTTACATTATTAGTTTAAGTTCCAATTACATCAAGAATAAGTACCGTGTACCCAACTTTTTAAATTACCTGATTCCACTCATTTTCCTCGGGTTCTTTGCCTTTGATACAGCCAATGACATTACAGGTGGAAATTTAATGCTCCGCTATCAGGGTGAGACTGCGGGTACGCTGGCAGGAGCAAAAGAAAAAGACCTGAATGCCCTGACCAGTAACCGACTAAATATTTTTCGGGAAGATCTGGAATTGTGGCAGGAGTACCCCGTAACCGGTGTGGGTGTAGGAGCATCAAGATACATGCGTAACATGACTGAAGATGTGGTAGCACACGTAGAATTAAGCCGAATGCTTTCGGAGCACGGTATTTTGGGTATGTTATTTTTTCTACTGATTATAGTGGTGTATTTTGTGTATGTAAACACCACCAGTCAACCCGTATTCAAAGCCATTATGACTTCGTTATTCGTATTGGCCTTGTACAGTACTTTTCACGCGGCAACGCGTACTTATGTTACACCACTGCTCATGTCTATCAGTGTCTTGCGTTTTAAACCCGATGAAAGCGAAAGTATAACATCAGATGCGTTGACGGATTCAAATAATAAACCGGCATAATGTATTTACTGGCATAAAACAATGTTAGTGCATGTAAAAGTTATCTCTATTTAGGTTCTCATACTTCTGAAAAAAATACTATACATAGGCAATAAACAATTTCAGTCACGGGGCATAAACTCAGTGATGGAAACCTTATGCAGCGAATTCTCATCCTTTGCAGTAGTTAGATCAGCTACACATAAAAAAACATACTTAGGAAAGGCCCTGCATTTAGCCTTTACGTTACTTAAATACATGTACCGTTCAGATATAGTACTTATTGATGTATTTTCTACCAAAGCATTCTATTTTGCTTTATGTACCGCTATTGCATCCCGCATATTAGGTAAAAAATATATCCTGAATCTGCACGGTGGCAGCTTACCGGAAAGGTACAGAAAATCGCAACGTGTGTTTAGCTGGATGTTGAAACATGCGCAAGCCGTAACAGCTCCTTCGGGTTACCTGAAACATCACTTTGAAAATGCCGGCTACGAGGTAAAGCTCATACCTAATCCAATAGATACAAGTTTGTATACAAAAACACAGGCTCACCGAACATTTCCGGTCATTCTATACCTGCGAAGTTTTGGTAAACTGTATCGTCCGGAAAATATCATTGAAGCGATGGTGCACATCACACGCAAGTACCCGAATGCTCATTTACATATGTTTGGTAAAGATACAGAAGGCCGAATACCCTTGTGCAATGATCTGATTAAACACAACAAGCTTCAAAATAACGTAACGATACACGGAGTTAAACTACGCAACGAATGGCTTAAAACAGCGGTTGAATGCAATATGTGTATGAGCGTACCTGTTACCGATAATACTCCTGTAAGTTTGCTGGAAGCCATGTGCATGAATATACCGGTTATAACTACCCCTGCAGGAGGCATAGAGTATATCGTACAAGACAGGCAAAATGGCCTTATCACCACCGGTGAACCGATAGACATTGCCCATAAAGCAATGGAACTGATTGAAAACGATAGCCTGTATACAACTGTGCAAGTGCATGCATCTGAATATGTGATGACGTATGATATGCCTAAAGTAATTGCTTTGTGGAAAGATCTATTGCATGAAAATCAACCATAATAACCCATTTACCATTTCGCTTCCATTGAGGAACTCACTGTATTCATGAATATTCAATCCATCGTATTTTTTCTCAAACGCTTTCCAACAGGTAAGGCTTCCCGTGAATTGAACAGATTAAACAAACTGTCGGCAGACGAACTGAAACACCATGCAGAAAATAAATGCTGGGAAATGGTGAAACATCACTATGCACATACGGCCTACTACAAAGCTAAATTAGGTGAACACATACCCGAAAATTGGAATGAACTTCCTGTTCTAACCAAAAAAGATTTTCAGGGTTCGATAGAAAACCTGTTGTCGGGTGGATTTACTCCTGACAATTCATATATCGGTAACACATCAGGTTCATCAGGCCATCCGTTTTACTTTGCCAAAGATAAGTTTACACATGCATTAACGTGGGCTTATATTCATGACTGCTATAAGATGCATGATATACATCCGGGCGATCTGCAGGCCAGGTTCTATGGCATACCGTTAGAAAAGAAGAAGTATTTTATAGAACAAGCAAAAGACTACATCCTGAACCGTGAGCGTTTTACAGTATTTGATTTATCAGATCAGGTGCTTGATGAGTTTATTAACCGCTTTAAGCAAAAGCCTTTCAAATACATTTACGGGTATACTAATTCCATAGTGCTGTTTTGCCGCTATCTTTTGAAGATGAATATTCGCCTAAAAGATGTATGTCCATCATTAAAAGTGTGTATTGTAACCTCAGAGGTATGTACACCGGAAGATAAAATACTCATTGAAAAAGCAACAGGAATACCCGTGGTGAAAGAGTACGGTGCATCTGAATTATGTCTTATAGCATTTGAACATCCGGACGGTTTATGGAGAATCAATACAAAAACCATTTTTGTAGAACAAACGGATGACGGTAAGTTGCTGTGCACATCGCTATATAACAAAGCATTTCCTATGATCAGGTATGAAATAGGCGATATGGGGCAGATTGATTACGATAAAAACGGATACCCCTACCTGTCTGCTTTGCTTGGACGAACAAATGACACTATAGTATTGCCCAGCGGAAAAGTATCGCCCGGTCTTACCTTTTATTATATATCCCGGAGTATACTTGAATCAAAAGGCATCCTAAAAGAGTTTATCATCCGTCAAACAGCAATCGATACATTTATATTTGATATCGTGTGCGATGGCGAACTGGATGCTGACGTGGCAATAGAAATTACACAAAAGGCTGAAATGTACCTTGAAAAGGGTCTGCATATTATTTTAAATAAGACATATGAAATAAAAAGACCTGCATCAGGTAAAATCAAGCATTTTTACTCCGAGATTAAATGAGAAGCAACAGGATTGTCATACTTACACAATACTATCCGCCTGAGATGGGTGCTCCGCAAAGCAGGTTGTTTGAAACCGCGCAGGGATTAAAAAGCCGAGGCTGGGATGTACTGATTGTAACTTCCATGCCAAACTATCCGACTGGTTGTATATTCAAAGGTTACAGACGAAAACTGTACATAAAGGAAACGCATGAAGGAATTCCTGTTATCCGCACGTGGATATTTGCTTCAAACTCTAAAAAAGCAATTCCCAGAATATTGAGCATGCTTAGTTTTTCACTTACCTGTTTACTTTCAATTTTTGCATTGCGAAAGTTTAAGCCGGAGTTTATACTTACAGAATCCCCTCCGCTTACATTAGCTTTATCCGGTATAACCTTATCAACCTTTTGTCGTTCCAAACACATTATTAATGTATCTGATATTTGGCCATTGTCAGCCTATGAGCTGGGTGCAATTAACAAAGGACCACTATACAGCATACTGGAGTGGCTTGAAAAATTTGTGTACCGATACTCGTATGCAGCCACAGGTCAGTCGGATGAGATAATTACACACCTTAGAAGTGCACACGTAAAACATGTACACCTGTGCAGAAATGGTGTAGACATTAACCGGTTTACACAACCGCAGTCAAACATACATACAGATGGAAAAATTCGAATTGTATATGCCGGTTTACTGGGAGTAGCACAAGGGATTTACGACTTATGCACGCAACTGGATTATGCTTCACTGAATGCTGAATTACATATATATGGAGATGGTGCAGAACAAAAAATAATTAGCGAATACATCGATTCAAATCCCGGTTGCGGGGTGATGTACCATGGCAAAGCTGGCCGTAATGAAATTCCGTCCATTCTCAGTCAATACCATTGTACCATCATTCCACTGGTTAAACCGATATTCGGGGCTGTACCTTCCAAAATTTATGAGGCTATGGCAGCGGGGCTACCTATCATTTTTGCGGGTGGTGGCGAAGGAGCAAAAATCATTCAGGATCATCAGTGTGGTTGGATTTGTGAGCCACGTTCATTTAACGAGATGAGAGCTATACTGGAAAAAATAAGGAATACACCACGCGATGAAATGAAACAACTATCTGATAATGGCAGAAATGCTGCCATCCGATACTTTAACCGCGAAACTCAAATAGATTCTCTTAATCAATTTTTAAAGTCAATCTGATGCATATAACATTAATAGCCGGAGCACGACCTAACTTCATGAAAATATCGCCACTCATCAATGCGATACAATTCGCCCGTCAACAAGGCGAGAATCTGAGCTATCAGCTGGTGCATACCGGACAGCACTTTGATGAAAAGATGAGTGCCACATTTTTCCGCGAATTAAATATTCCCGAACCGGATGTAAATCTGGAATGTGGCGGGGGTACACAGGCTGAGCAGACTGCTGCCATCATGATAGCTTTTGAAAAATACATGAGCACTAAAAAAACTGATTTGGTGTTGGTGGTAGGTGATGTAACTTCTACTATGGCCTGTACTATCGTGGCTAAAAAACTCGGGATTCGTACTGCCCATGTTGAAGCCGGTATACGATCAGGTGATATGTCGATGCCTGAGGAGATTAACCGAATTGTGACTGACAGTATTTGTGATTATTACTTTACAACAACTGAACATGCAAGCAATAACCTGCTTAAATGCGGGGTGTCCGAAAAACAGATTTATTTCGTTGGCAATACCATGATTGACACCTTACTTCTGCACATGCCAAGTTTCAGAATGCCTGAAGTCATGAATGTACATGACCTTAAATCACATTCATACATTGTACTCACCTTGCACCGTCCTTCAAATGTCGATTCGCCCGAAACACTAAATGATATACTGACTACGCTACATGAAAATACGCATGAACTGCCGTTGATATTTCCTGTACATCCACGTACTGCAGCTATTTTTAAACCCTATGAAAAAAAATATCCGCGAATAATTACGTGTGACCCACTTGGTTATCTTGAATTCAATTACCTGGTTAAACATGCCAAAGGTGTAATTACAGACTCGGGAGGTATTACGGAGGAAACTACCGTGATGGGTATACCATGCATTACACTAAGAAACTCAACTGAGCGACCCGAAACCTGTACCGTAGGGACAAATGAACTGGTTGGAAATGATAAACATAAACTGATTCAAGCACTCAATAAGTTGGCAATGAACCAATGGAAAGCAGGTAGTATCCCTGAAAAATGGGACGGTAAAGCTGCTACCCGAATTATTGGTCACTTACTGGATATTGCTAAAGTGGGCTAAACAAATTTGATGCAGCTTTCTATAATCATACCTGTTAAAGATGAAAACAGTAATCTCATTAAGTTGCTGTCGGCATTACCTATACCTGAAAATACGGATTACGAAATTCTGATAGCTGATGGTAATTCAAACGATAAACCGGTGGCTGAATGCATAAAACAGGCAGATAATATAACTGTAATAAATAACCCAAAAGGATTTACCCCGCATGGAATAAACCAATGCCTTGAACAAGCCAAAGGAAAGTATATCATGTTATGCGGAGCGCACAGCTATATTAGTCATAAGTATATTGAAACGTGTATACAGCTGCTGGCAGAAGATGATGAGCTGGGGTGTGCAGGCGGGCGTATTATACACACCGGACATACAACAGCGGGCAAAGCTATTGCTGCGGCTATGGGAGTGCCATTGGGAATGGGTCTGAATAGTTTTCGTTCAAAGAAAAAATCAGGATATGTAGATACGGTAAGTGTTCCCGTATTTAAAAAAGAAGTGGTGGACAGAACCGGAAAATTTGATGAAGAGTTAATCCGTAATCAGGATGATGATTACAGTTACCGAATACTGAATTGCGGCTATAAAATTTACTTATCAGAAAATATCTGGTCAACATATGAAGTACGAGAAAGTCTTTTGCTGCTGTCTAAGCAATTTTTTCAATACGGTTACTGGAAACCTTACCTGTTAAAGAAACACCGTACACTCACTACAATCAGGCAGTTGGTTCCTCCGCTGCTGGCTATTGTATTTCTTTGCGTATGTATTCCTTTGTATATGTATACAGGTATCATCCATTTGGTGCTGGTTCCGCTGATTGTTTACCTGATTACTGCGACAGCCATATCCGCATTCTTATTCGCAACAAAATCAGTTAATATATTCTATACGATAGCATCACTAATAACCATGCATATGAGCTATGCATCAGGGTATATTACCGGATTATTTTATGTTCTTTTTGCTAAAAACAGGTATCCGAAATTTTCCAAAACACTTTCTAGACCATGACAATAAAAGATGCAACAAAAACCGACCTCGTTAAAATAGCCGCGTGTCATGCATCAGCATTCCCAGATTCAGTAACTTCATTATTGGGCATTCCGTTTATTGCCAAAATGTTAGAGTGGTACCTAAGCGGTCCAAATAAGTTTTTGTATTGGATTGAAGAAAATAATATGTGTATAGGATACTGCGGTGGATATGTACGCACTCAGGATGATGAATATGGATCAGCTACAGGTATGTCGCAGTTCGGATTGAAAGAAGCGATTCGTGCTGTACTCAGAAAACCCTGGTTAATTATGCACCCGGAGATTCGTGGTAGGTATAAATTCATATTAAATAATCTGAAGCGTAAGTTTTTCAGGAAGAAAAATAAAAAACATGTTATAAAACCACAGCCACATATTATAGCTGTAAAAACCGCAGGGCTTGTAGTGATTGGTGTAAGCAAGAATAAAATGAAACAGGGAATAGGTTCGTTACTTCAGGTTGAATTTGAAAAAAGAGCACGAGCACTGGGCGCTGAACAAATGCAATTATCTGTAAAGAAAACCAACGAAGCGGCTATAGCTTCGTATACACGCAACGGCTGGAAAGTAGAAGCCGAACTGGGCAGTTCATATTTAATGAAAAAGCAGCTTTAGCTTTTTAATCAATGCTTCAACAGTTATATAATTCACTTCCCGTTTCAATTCAAAATGCAGCAATCAGCACATACGGTATTTTATGGAAAAAAAGACGTTTTGGCGGGTTGTTTGAAAGTGAATATTACTCATTTAAAGAGAGAGAAAATTACACACCTGAACAATGGAGAGTGTATCAAACAGACCAATTGCGTAGACTATTAGTGCATGCTATCAATCATGTCCCATATTACACGCAGGTATTCAAACGTGTAGGATTGAATGCATCAGAACTTGCAAGGTTTGAGCTTACAGATTTAATTAAGTTACCTGTTTTGGATAAGAATACAATGAGAACAGAAGGCAAACATTCATTGGTTTCATCGGTACGCGAAGCAGGCTCATCGTACATGCAGAGCAGTGGAAGTACGGGAACACCCATTCAGGTTTTGTATTCACGCAGTATGCATCAGCGTGTGATGGCTGCTTACGAAAGTAGGGTAAGAAACTGGGCCGGTGTTAACATGTCAATGAAAAGGGCAACTATCGGAGGGCGTAAAATAATACCTGATGAAAACCACAAGCCACCCTACTACCGAATAAACCTGTCCGAAAAACAATTGTATCTATCAGCCTATCATCTATCTCAAAATACGGCAAACAACTACCGTGAAGGAATCATAAAATTTAGTCCCGGGTATATGAGCGGATATTCTTCGGCCAATTACCTGTTGGCTAAACTTTGTGACGATTTAAATATGAATATGCCGCCCATGCGTGCCGTTGTGGTGTCCAGTGACAAACTCACTCAGGAAATGAGAGAAACATTAGCAAGAGTTTACGGATGTAAGGTATTCGATGCCTGGAGTGGTGTTGAAAACTGTGGCCTTATTTCAGAAAACGAGTACGGTCAATTGCTCATCAGCCCGGATGTAGGTATTGTAGAAATACTGAATGACCAAAACGAACCTGTAAAACCAGGAGAAACCGGCAATGTGGTTTGTACAGGCTTTTTAAATACCGATCAGCCACTGATACGATATAATATGGGTGACCGTGTAACACTTGCGGCAAATCAAGTTACATTATGCGGACGGCATATGACGGTTGTTAGTGCTATTGAAGGTCGTACGGAAGATACAATTACCACATCTGACGGTCGTAAAATGGTTCGTTTCCATGCTGTATATTTAAATTTAAAAACCGTAGTGGAAGCACAACTGATACAACATTCACTGTATAATTACGAAATGCTTATCGTTGCTTGCCCGAAGGTGAGTGAGGCCGATATGGCAGAAATGTTAAAACGCATCCGATACCAGCTGGGTGATGTCGCTATACAGTTCCGTGAAGTGGATTCAATACCTCGTGGATCAAACGGTAAGTTTAAAGCGGTAATTTCAAAACTTACAGATTAAATATTCTTGTTTTATACCCGCTATACTCAGGTAAAAACGTTGTACAACTGCCCGTAAAATTTTATGCTGAATTAATGTTTTTATTTACTCATGATATCGACTGGTTAAATCCGCATCATCCGGTAAGTATATTTAAAACAGTAATTGGCAAAAAGTGGCTTAGCCCTGCTCAGTTAGTGAAAAGCGATATTTTGCTGAAGAACGCTGAAAAGTTGTTTAATCTGGAAAAGAGGAATGATATATGCGCTCTTAATCTGATTGGAATACAATCGAGGAAAAATACTTACAGGAGACTAGGTATTAGATATTCAAACGACAGCGTCTACTTAAAAGAATTTATCAGTCTGTGTAAAAGTTACGGACAGCCGCTGGGACTTCACGTCAATCATCTGGAATCGATTAACTACCAGTGTGAACATTTTGAAAAATTGACAGGCACTAAGCCGCTTTATATTCGTTCGCACTACTTTATGAAAATGAGCCATGAGCGGTTAACCGAACTGCAGCGTATGGGAGTAAAATATGATTTATCAAAAGGCGCATCACACACAATTGGCATACTGAACACAGATAATTCCAATCCATTACTTAATATACCGACTGTAATTTCAGATAACCACTTTGTTCGTATGCAAAACGATAACCAGGTTTATAAGCAATTTAATGAATGCTTACTGCAGCTCAAGCAAAGTCCTCAAGATGTATCTGTACTTTTCCATCCAGAAAATTTTATAGCCTATCCCCGACTCACAACGTTGTATGAACAACTTATTGACACAATAAAAAAATCAGGGATAGGGATTTCAAGACCTAAACATGTATAATGCATGCAGAATATGATTCCGTTTTCACCACCACGCATTGACCAAAAAATAATTGATGAAGTTACCGACACGCTTAAATCGGGTTGGATAACTACCGGTCCGAAAACAAAACGTTTCGAAAAAGAAATAAGCGCATATTGCGGCAATCAGGCAACCTTATGTTTAAACTCAGCAACAGCCGGACTTGAGATTATGCTTCGCTGGTTTGGAGTAGGGCCCGGTGACGAGGTCATATTGCCCGCTTACACCTACAGTGCAACTGCTAATGTTGTCATACACTGTGGTGCGAAACCTATTTTTGTAGATGTATGTGCCGATTTTAATATTTGCCATGCCGAAGTACTGAAACATATTACTGAACGTACCAAAGTTATCATGCCGGTTGATTTTGCCGGCTATCCGTGTAATTACGATGAACTTAATGCCATAGTAAGATCGCCCGAAATAAAACAACTGTTTCGCCCGGCAACACCCGAACAACAGCAGCTTGGACGCATACTTATTTTAAGTGATGCTGCCCACTCATTTGGCGCGTGGTACAAGGGTAAACGCACCGGCACACTAACTGATGTATCGGTATTTTCGTTTCATGCGGTGAAAAACTTAACCACAGCCGAAGGAGGTGCCATAGCACTGAATCTGCCCGAGCCCTTTGACAATAGCGCTATATACAACTACCTGTGCATTAAAACCCTGCATGGACAAAATAAGGATGCCCTGGCCAAAACCAAACCTGGCAGTTGGCGCTATGACATTGTTGAGGCAGGTTATAAAATGAATATGACAGATATTATGGCATCTATTGGTTTGGTTGAATTGCAGCGCTACGACAGTGAAACGCTTACTAAACGCAAAGCTATATTTGACGCATATACACAAGCATTTGAACTCGACACACGGTTTGCCGTTCCTGAATACTGCAACTCATACCGCACGTCATCATACCACGTATATGCGTTACGCATAAATAACTGTACAGAAGCACAGCGCGATGCTATTATGCAGAAAATTTTTGATAAACAGGTTTCCGTAAACGTACATTTTATACCTGTTCCTATGATGTCGTATTACCGGTCACTGGGATATACCATCGAATCTTATCCGAATACCTACAGGCTGTATTCGTCTGAAATTTCTTTGCCTGTGTTCTATGCCCTTACTGATGAACAGCTTCAGCATGTTGTAGAAGCTGTCAAATCATCCGTTCAGGAAATTTTGGGCTAAATCAGTCCTCATCCTCCAAATCCTTTATCGCCTTATCCATCATTTCGCTGATGTATTTTTTATCGGCCTCGCTCAATGAGGTTCTGGACTTAGCAACATCTTTCAATCTGCGGTAAACTATTCTTTTACGTGCCTCCAGTGCTACAAAAGTAGTGTAGCGCTTATCCTTGGTCACGTAAGTTTTTGTTTCCATTATCTGAGCTTCAACCAGTACCTGATTCATTACCTCACGGGTCATTTGCTGAAAACGCTCATTATACTCGTCCAGCGTATTATCGGCCTGTCGTTCACCTTTATAGCTTTCAGCTACATTTTTTACCTGCGTCTGAATCTGGCCTGCCAGTCTTTGCTTTGCTGATAGCAGCGCCTTATCCTTTGAAGTTTCCAGATTCATACTTTCTCCGCTGGCAGTAGCCCTGAACCAACGCCTGTTGCTTTCATACTTACTGCCACTGAATGGCGATTTTACTTCACTCATGCCTTCGGGCACTGTTTTGCATGCAGTTATGTAACCCATAACCAGCATAGATGCATATAAAATTACTGTTCTCATGTCCTGCAAAATAGAAAATACCGTACCAAAATGAAAATCCGTGTGCAGGTATACCCGTTTGCTATTGCAGATGTATGCGATAATCCTATTTTTGCACAGGTATTATTAAATGTAAATAAATTATGGCTGAAGTAATTCGCATGCCCAAAATGAGTGATACAATGACCGAAGGTGTCATCCAATCGTGGTTGAAAAAAGTGGGCGATGATATAAAACCGGGCGATATATTGGCTGAGGTAGAAACAGATAAAGCCACGATGGAACTGGAAAATTATGTAAAGGGGACTCTCCTGCACATTGGTATACCTGCGGGTGGCACTGTGCCTGTTGATGCTGTTATTGCAGTAGTAGGTCAAAAGGGAGAAGACATCAGTGCCCTGTTATCTGACCTGTCATCGGGTGCACAAAGTTCGAAAAAAACCGAAACAGCGCCTGAAACTAGCACTCCCGTGCAAACAGAAAAACCAGCTGCTCCAGCTCCTACTGCAACAGCAGATAGCCGCATAAAAGCCTCGCCACTAGCTAAAAAACTGGCTGAAGAAAAAGGCGTTGACTTAACCAAGATACAGGGATCGGGAGATTATGGCCGTGTAGTAAAAAGAGATGTTGAAAATTACAAAGGTGCTTCATCTTCTAAGCCTTCCATACAATTACCTGCTGTGGTGGGTCAGGAAAGTTATGAAGAAGTAGCCGTTTCACAAATGCGCAAAGCCATAGCACGCAGATTAAGCGAAAGTAAAAACGGAGCTCCGCATTTTTACCTCACTATGAGTATTGTGATGGATAAAGCCATGGAGGCCCGCAAAGCTATGAACGATATAAGTCCGGTTAAAATTTCGATGAACGATATTGTAATAAAAGCAGTGGCCGCATCGCTGCGCAGACATCCTGCTGTTAATTCATCATGGCTGGGCGATAAAATTCGTTACAACCAGCATATACATGTAGGTGTAGCCGTGGCCATAGATGACGGCTTAATTGTGCCCGTTGTGAAATTTGCGGATACCAAAAGTGTTTCACATATAAGTGCTGAGGTAAAAGAACTGGCCGATAAAGCCAAAAACAAAAAACTTCAGCCTTCCGAGTTTGAAGGCAACACGTTTACCATTTCAAACCTGGGCATGTTTGGTATTGATGAATTTACGGCCATTATAAACCCGCCTGACGCATGCATCCTGGCTGTAGGGGCTGCAAAAGAAACTGTAATAGCCGAAAACGGACAGATACGTGCTGCACACGTAATGAAAGTTACATTAAGCTGCGATCACCGTGCTGTAGACGGTGCGGTAGGTTCAGCCTTCTTACAAACCCTGAAGGAAATGCTGGAAAACCCGGTGAAAATACTGGTTTAAACAAAATAAAAGCCAATAAACCGGTCCCGATTTTTTATTTAGAAAAATATGCATAACATTGCATCAGCAAATTCTTGCTGCTTCTCTCAACCCCATCCAATCCATTATTGATAGTGATTACTGGTACGTGCGCAGAGAATTTATTTTGATAACCCAATAACATATTCATGCATACCATTGAAATGTTGAATGACATGCTCGTAAACGAGCTGAAAGAACTTGCAGCCCAATTAAACATTGCCGGCTACGAAGAATTAGAAAAACCTGAACTGATTAACCTCATTCTGGAACAGCAAGCTGAGAAGCCTGTAACCCGAAAGCGTAAACCCAGAACTAAAAAAGGTGAAACACCCGCACAGGAAACAACCGAAGCGTCAGAGTCAGTTGCTGATTTAATACCTGAAAGCGACCAATCGCAAACTGAAACAGTTGCTCCACAGAATACAGCCGTTGCAAACGAAACGCCTGCCGTGGATTCATCGGCTGAGATGACAGATAACAGCACTGAACACACAAACCGCGATCACGATTACCGTCATAAAAAGCAGGAAAGATACGAGCGTATGCAACAGCAAAACATCCTGTTGCAAGAACTTGAAAGCATAGTAAGTGCAGAAGGTGTGCTGGAAATGATGCCTGACGGTTACGGATTTCTACGTTCGTCTGATTACAATTACATGGCATCGCCTGATGATGTATATGTTGCACCTGCACATATTAAAATGGTAGGACTCAAAACAGGCGATACCGTACGCGGTAGCATTCGTCCGCCAAAAGAAGGTGAAAAGTACTTTGCATTATCCAAAATTGAATCAGTAAACGGCAGAACTGCCAGCGAAATAAGAGACAGGGTGGCATTTGAGCACCTCACTCCTCTTTTCCCTGATGAACGCTTGCGCATAGCCGATAACAGCACCACCTATTCCACACGTATTATTGACTTACTGGCTCCGATAGGAAAAGGACAGCGTGGACTTATAGTGGCACAGCCCAAAACCGGTAAAACTATTTTGCTTAAAGATATTGCCAACGCAATTGCTAAAAATCATCCCGAAGTTTACCTGATTATATTGCTGATTGACGAACGCCCCGAAGAAGTTACAGATATGCAACGTAGTGTGCGTGCCGAAGTAGTGGCCTCTACATTTGACGAACCGGCTGATAAACATGTGAAACTGGCCAATATTGTACTGGAAAAAGCCAAACGACTGGTAGAATGCGGACACGATGTGGTTATACTGTTGGATTCGATTACGCGTATGGCCCGTGCATTTAATACTGTGCAACCTGCTTCAGGAAAAATTCTTTCGGGTGGTGTGGATGCTAATGCACTTCATAAACCCAAACGTTTCTTTGGTGCCGCACGCAAAATTGAAAACGGAGGTTCACTGACTATCATTGCTACAGCACTTACTGAAACCGGATCGAAAATGGATGAAGTCATTTTTGAAGAATTTAAAGGTACCGGCAACATGGAACTTCAACTTGACAGACGCCTGGCCAACAAACGTATTTATCCGGCTATCGATATTGTTGCTTCAAGCACACGAAGAGAAGATTTGCTTCTCGAAAAATCAACCCTTCAGCGCATGTGGGTTCTACGCAATCACATAGCCGATATGAACCCCGAAGAAGCCATGGATCTGATGCTGAAAAATATGCGAGGAACCCAAACCAACGAAGAGTTTCTGGCCAGCATGAACGGATAGCCTGTGTTAATTTTGTAAAACATACAGAACACATTTAGCGTTATTACGATTAGTTTAAATATACACTTAATTACAATACACATATGACCATGTTAGTAGGAAAAAAAGCCCCTTCATTTAAAGCTTCAGCTGTTATAGATGGTGGCGAATTTGCAGATGATTTCTCATTGGATCAGTACATAGGCAAAAAGCACGTACTGTTTTACTTTTATCCGCTTGATTTCACATTTGTATGCCCCACTGAAATTATTGCATTTCAAAAACGCATTGCTGAATTTGAAGAACGCAACGTGCAAGTAGTTGGCTGTTCCATCGACTCAAAGTTTTCGCACTGGGCCTGGCTCAATACTCCGCAAAATGACGGAGGCATTGAAGGCGTTAAATATCCGCTGGTTGCTGATGTAAATAAAACCATCGCCATCAATTACGGTGTGCTTGCAGGCCACTACGACTACAACGAAGCAGGCGAAATGATATGGATTGGAAACCTGGGAGAAGATGCAGTAGCTTACCGCGGTTTATTTCTGATTGATAAAGAAGGCATAGTTCGCCATCAGGTAGTAAACGACCTGCCGCTTGGTCGTAGCATTGACGAGGCACTACGCATGATAGATGCATTGCAGTTTTATGAGCAAAAAGGTGAAGTATGTCCTGCCGACTGGGAAAAAGGTAAAGACGGATTAAAAGACACTGCCGAAGGCATTGCTTCATATTTGTCGACACACTAATAATAATCTTATTTTACGTACTTGGCCCGCTAAACAATTAGCGGGCTTTTTTTTGCTATTTACAAAACACAACATAGCCATTATGCAGGTTGAAATTATACTTGTAAAACTTCCTAAGCGACATCTGTGCTAGCGTGTACACCATGCGTATAACTAATCCTGCATTTTAAACTGTAAAGTGTAATTTTGAATTATGGTTCGTGTACTACTACAATGCTTAATTATACTTCAGCTGCAAAGTCTGTATGCGCAATCCAATCTGGCATTTATAAAACTGGATTCATGGGCCAAAAACAGCAAGGATGAAAGCCAACAAAACCCACTTGCATTTTTTGAAGTATCAGGCGATACCATACTGACCTATGATTTTGAAAACCTATCGGATGCAAAACCGGTGGTTATAAAAAAGCCTGCCGGCTATGCTACCTATTCCTATGGTTACCTGTATTATTCGGGTGTCCCGAATCCTAAAAACCCCGGATTGATGAATTTGCTGCTATGCGATTACAAAAACAAAACACCCAAATTGTATATCGATAAAAATGCGAACTACAACTTTACCGATGATGGTGAGCCCTTACTAATGCCTGCACCTTACAATATTCGCGACAGTATATTTTTTTTGTTGCCATGTGCATCTCATGAAAACGGAGGAATAGCCATACAGCTCAACCGATTTACATTACACAACAAAACCGAATACCGGAATATGATGAATGAATACTACCAGTCGTTTTACGGCAACCGGAAATTCATAGGAATAGATTATTGTTTTCGTGAAACACGTAAATGCACGCGTGCGGGTATTGCACGTTTTGCAAACGACTCTTTTCGGGTAGCCTTGTATGACGGGAACAGTAACGGATTATATACCGATGCTGAAACAGATATGCTGCTTATAGCTGATTTAGCTGACTCAGCTTTTGATAGCCGCAACGAAATGAATGCTTACCAGATTCCTGAAAAGAAGGAAGAACTTTTCTTTCATAAAAACGGGATTCAGTATTCGGTTGTACAAACTGATGTGGCCGGAACTTATTTAACGCTGGCATCAAAAGAGCAAAAAAATGAAACAGGACTGGCACCCGGAACAAAGGTTCCTAACCTTAGGTTTATTGACTGGCAAGGTAAAAAACATTCTTTGCGTAAATACCGCAAACGGCAGGTCTATTTTTACTTCACAGGGCCTCAGGCTAAATCATTCAGCTCCGACACCATTTTTATGCGTAAAATCATGGATGAATTTGATAAGAAAGTAGTTGTTGTAGCCATGATTGATTTTGATAAGTCTTATGAACTCAAAATTTTCGGTATGTACTCTAATCTTAACTGGATAAGTGCATTTAAAGACCGCTATAATTTACGTGATTTGAAATTACGGGGTATACCAGCATCGGTTTTACTTGCACCAAAAAGAAAAGTAAAACAATACGGGCTTACACCTGAAGAATTATATCATTTACTCAAAGCCCATTAATATGCACTTGTTTTATCATCCAGAACTGAATACCGATACGATTACCCTCAGCGAAGAAGAATCAGCTCATGCCGTTCGTGTACTCAGGCTTAAAGCAGGCGATACTGTTACGGTAACCGATGGTATGGGCACCGAGGCCTTGTGCCGCATTACACAAGCGGATGCACGCAGGTGTGTAACTCAGCTGTTGCAGCGTACAAGCCATACCAAAATGCGTTCGTATACATTACACATTGCACTGGCCCCCACTAAAAACCGTGAACGCATTGAATGGTTTGTTGAGAAAGCAGTAGAATGCGGGATTGATGACATCTCATTTATATATACCGAAAACAGTGAGCGCGGAAAATTGAATATGGAACGGTTTCATAAAATTGTGCTAAGCGCCATGAAACAGTCTAAACAATGGTACCTGCCGGCTATTCATGAATTGAAACCGTATGCAGAATTCATTAAACACCAGCATCAAGGAGTGAAACTTATAGCATGGTGTGAAACCAAAGGCGATGAAAATATGCTCAGAAACCGTATACCACCGGATGCTGATGATATTACTATAGTTGTTGGTCCTGAAGGTGACTTTACACCAAGCGAACTTAAGCTGGCGACTGAAGCCGGATTCAATCCGGTAACTTTCGGTCATAGCATTTTACGAACCGAAACGGCAGCATTATATGGATGCATAGCTGTTAAAACTTTGCTGGAGAAATAATGCTGCAGGCATTAAATTGCACACGAAAATGATCAAACGCTTTTACTGTATACTATTTCTGCTGGCCTTGATGGGTTTGTCGTTTGCCCCACCTACCGTAAAAATTGCCAAACTCAAATATAGCGGTGGTGGTGACTGGTATGCTAATAAAACCAGCTTGCCCAATCTGATACGTTTTTGCAATCAGCAACTGTATACCAATATAGCACCCGAAGAAGATATAGTAGAACCGGGCAGTCCGGATATTTTCAATTATCCGTTTATACACCTGACCGGACACGGCAATATCGTTTTTAACGAACAGGAAGCACGCAACCTGCGACAGTATTTACTGGCCGGTGGTTTTTTGCATGCCGATGACAATTACGGTCTCGATAAGTTTTTCAGACGCGAAATGAAAAAAGTGTTCCCTGAACTTCAGTTTGTCGAGCTCCCCTATTCGCATCCTGTTTATCGTCAGAAATTTCAATTCCCGAATGGGTTGCCCAAAGTGCACGAACACGATGGTAAACCACCTCAGGGATTTGGTTTGATTTACGAAGGACGTTTGGTATGCTTTTACACCTACGAGTGTGACCTGGGAAATGGCTGGGAAGATCAGGATATTTACAACAATCCAGAGGCGTTAAGACAAGCTGCATTACAAATGGGAGCCAATATTATTCAATATGCATTCAGCAACTGAGCCGTGCATTGGTTCATAAATGCTACTTTCGTGGCATGGAAAGCTACCTTGAATTTAAAATCACCTGCACCAGCGATATCCGCGAACTATTATTAGCTGAAATGGCTGAAGAAAACTACGAAGGTTTTGTAGAAACAGATGAAGGATTTACTGCGTTTATTCCATCTTCACTGTTTAACCGGCAATTATTCGAACAATTACTTTTGAAATACGGTATAGATCCAAATACAGTTCCGCAAAACACCATTGCACAGCAAAACTGGAATGCGCAATGGGAAGCATCTTACGAACCCATTATTGTGGCAGACCGCGTAATGGTAAAGGCTCCCTTTCATGAGCTGAATCAGGCCTACGATTATGTATTAACCATTCAGCCCAAAAATACATTCGGTACCGGACATCATGCTACCACTCAACTTATGCTGCACATGATGCTGGAATCTGAATTTCAGAACAAACAGGTACTCGACTTCGGTTGCGGTACGGGAGTTCTGGGAATAATGGCTCTAAAACTGGGTGCAAAAAATGTTACAGGCATTGATATAGATGAATGGTGTACCGATAATATTCAGGAAAACATCGCATTAAACAATTCAATCGGGTTCGAATTCAGGCAGGGCACATTGAGTGTACTTAACACTGATGAACGCTATGACTGTATTTTGGCCAATATTAATAAGAACATATTGATGCAAAGTTTCAGCACATTGTCGCATCATTTAAACAACAACGGCCTACTGTTAATCAGTGGTTTTTACGAATCGGACCTGAATGACTTGCGTGAACGTGCACTCACTTGCCATCTGCATGTGCATCATCATCTGGCAAAAGACAACTGGTGTGCAGCCTTACTTAAAAAACACGATATCGACTTGTAATAACTGGCTGAATTCATACATTCGAAACCGAAATATCAAGTAACAATTATGTACGGAAAACTTAAGGAACATCTACAAAAAGAACTGGCAGAAATTGAAGCTGCCGGTCTATACAAACGCGAACGAATTATTGTATCTGAACAAGGTGCCGAAATAACGCTCAGTACCGGACAAACCGTATTGAATTTTTGTGCCAATAATTACCTGGGTTTGTCATCGCACCCCAGAGTGAAAGAGGCTGCCAAACGAACCATTGACGAGCATGGTTATGGCATGAGTTCGGTTAGATTCATTTGCGGAACACAAGATATTCACAAACAGCTGGAGAAGGCTATTGCAGATTTCTATCACACCGATGATACCATTTTGTATGCCGCTGCATTTGATGCCAACGGAGGCGTTTTTGAACCTCTTTTTCAGGAAGCCGATGCCATCATCAGCGATGAATTGAATCATGCATCTATCATAGACGGGGTAAGGTTGTGTAAGGCTCAACGCTACCGGTATAAAAATAACGACATGGCTGACCTCGAAACTCAGCTGAAAGCAGCCAATGACAAAGGAGCGCGGTTTAAAATTATTGTAACTGACGGTGTTTTCAGTATGGATGGGTATGTAGCTCAGCTCGATAAAATATGCGACCTGGCCGATAAATACGATGCGCTGGTAATGACAGATGAATGCCACAGTGCAGGCTTTATTGGAAAAACCGGACGTGGAGTGCCGGAATTGTGCAATGTGCTGGGGCGGGTAGATATCATAACAGGCACGCTGGGCAAAGCCCTTGGCGGAGCCATGGGTGGATACACAACAGGACATCAGGAGATAATAGATTTATTGCGTCAGCGTTCGCGGCCTTATTTATTTTCCAATTCACTGGCTCCATCTATTGTTGGTGCATCACTCGAGGTTCTTAATGTATTAAATGAAAGCACGGCATTGCGCGACAAACTGGAGGCCAATGTTAAGCAGTTTAAAGCAGGTATGCAGGCTGCAGGTTTTGATTTGCGTGGTGGTGAAAGTGCAATAGTTCCTGTTATGCTGTATGATGCTAAATTATCACAGGATTTTGCTAACCTTTTGCTTGAAGAGGGAATTTATGTGATTGGCTTCTTTTACCCGGTTGTACCCAAGGGGTTAGCACGTATACGTGTGCAACTGTCGGCAGCTCACGATCCTCAACATATTGAAAAAGCCATAGCAGCCTTTACCAAAGTAGGTAAACAGCTGGGAGTTATAGCCTAGTTTATTAGCATTTGTTTAACACAATTTAAACCAAATGCATATGTACATAACATTCGCTTAACATTTAATCGACTTTGTATTAATGTAAGTATAACCTTCCATTAACTGTGCTGAACGGGAGCGGGAATACCTTTGTGCTCGAAATTAAATCTACAAAGGATGCAACTACTTAAACCGCTACTTTACATCTCGCTTTTCTTTATTATTCCAATAAATGCTTTTGCTCAACAAGGAAGAATTACCGGTAAGGTAACCGATAAAAAAACAGGCGAAGAGCTGATAGGCGTTTCTGTTCAGATTGAGGGTACGACCAAAGGCGCAGCAACAGATTTCGAAGGCAAGTATAATATCTCGGTTGCAACTGGTACTTATAACTTAATTTTCAGTTACATATCATACGACAAAAAGCTCATTAAAGGAGTAGAAGTTAAAAATAATGATGTTACCTCACTGAATATAACCCTTGACCAGTCTACCAAAGAGTTAAACGAAGTTGTTATACAGGCTGAGGCCAAGAAGGAAACATCTACAGCTTTACTCATCCAGCAAAAGAAGAGTGTAGCTATTTCAGATGGTGTGTCGGCCGACTTAATAAAAAGAACACCTGATGCCACCACAAGTGATGTTATGAAAAGAGTCAGTGGCACATCTATTCAGGATAATAAGTTTGCAGTAATCAGAGGACTGAATGACCGTTACAATACAGCCTATATTAACGGAGCTCCTTTGCCCAGCAGCGAATCAGACAGAAAAGCTTTCTCTTTTGATATCTTTCCTTCAAATATGATAGACAATATGGTTATCACCAAGACTGCATCACCCGATCTTCCCGGTGATTTTGCAGGCGGTGTAATCACAATTAATACCAAAGATATTCCGGAAAAGAAATTTATATCTTTCGGTATTAGCGCGAGCATGCACAGTATTACGACTTTCAATCAGGGCTTCCGAGCCAACCGAGGTGGCAGTGACTGGATTGGACTTGATGACGGCACACGTGCACTCCCTTCTGGTATACCTCAGCGTATCAGTTATGAGCAAAGTACTGCTAGTGATAAATATAATAATAGCTTTAAATTCAATGACAGCTGGCAAGCCGAAAACATTCCCTCTATTCCGGTTAACACATCCATTAACTTTTCAGCAGGTAACAATTTTAAGGTAAAAGAAAAGCAAGAACTTGGCTTCATACTTTCACTATCCCGATCTGAAAGTCACAGAATCATACCTGTTGAAAGAAACAAGTTTAATAAGCCTATGAGTAATATTGAAAATCAGTTTAGGTCTCAAAACTTTGACAGCATTTTTAAAAGAGAGATACTGGTAGGAGCAATGTTAAACGTTGGCTGGAAAGCAGGCAAAAACCATAAAATCAGTTTTAAGAATTCGTATACAATCAATACTGAAGACCAAACTATATTCAGAACAGGCTTCGATGACCTGCTTGATGTACAAACAATGCCAGTAATCAATAATAGGTATTATATATATCAGCAGAATACACTATTAAGCAATCAGCTTATTGGTGAACATTACATTTTACCTATTAAGTTAAAAGTGAAGTGGGTATTGAATAACAACAGTATCTCACGTCAAATGCCCGATTTCAGAAGAGCATCATACCGATCCACATTTGATGAATTTTCAGGAGAGTATACTCCGTTAAGCTTACAAGTTGGACCAAATATTGATATTACGCAAACTGGACGATTCTACTCAGACTTAAAAGAGAATATTCAAAGCGCTGGTATAGACCTGCAGTTACCGCTTGAATTTTTAACATTTAAACATGTTAAAACGGATTTGAAAGTAGGCGGTTTTATTCAAAAACGAGAAAGAGATTTTCAGGTGAGGGCTTTTGGTTATAAATTGCGTCAGATAAATAAGCCCGGAAACAAGTATAACTATCAAAATTTCATTACACAGAACGTTGATGAAATTTTTTCAAAGTCAAACTTTGCTGAAGATACCTTTTTTATTGACGAGCGTATAAATCCTCAAGATGTGTACAAAGCCAACTCAACCCTAAAGGCAGGTTACATCATGTTTGATCAGCGCTTCTTTTCAAGATTTAGAGCCGCATATGGTTTACGTATTGAAAGCTATAATCAGCAATTAAATTCCTTGGGTAGTGCGGGTGAGCCTGTTAATGTGGATACCACCTTTATTGATTTCCTGCCTTCTGCAAATCTGACTTACGAACTTACAGAACGAATTAACCTCAGGCTCTCTGGAAGTAAAACGCTTGCAAGACCTGAATTCCGTGAGTTAGCTCCATTTGCATTTTACGATTTTAACATTAACTCGATGGTGGTTGGTAATCCTAATCTGAATAGAACGCAAATACAAAATTATGATTTCAGGTTCGAGTACTACATGGGAGAATCTCAACTTATATCTGCTTCTATGTTTTATAAAAGATTTACAAGTGCCATTGAGCAGGTATACGAATTTACTGGAAGCGATGCCACACTTGGTTATACCAGTGATGCAAAGGCACAAAATTACGGTGTTGAACTTGAACTAAGAAAAAATTTCGGGTTTATCGATTCATGGCTTGGTAGCAGCATTGCACGTAACTTTGCTATCAACATTAATTATGCATATATTTTATCAGAGGTTATTGTAGACGAAAATATAAGTCAAGCTCAGTTCGGATCTCGACCCTTACAGGGGCAATCACCATATATCTTAAATGCTAGCCTTCAATACTACGATCCGAAGACTAATTTTTCAGCTGCATTTTTTGTAAATAGAATTGGCAGGCGTATTGCCTTCGTACGAGAGAAAAATGGCCTTGTACCCGACTTATGGGAAAACCCAAGAACAGTAGTTGATTTCTCCGTATCAAAGTTATTCTACAAACATATTGAAGTTAAATTTACAATAAGTGATTTGCTTGCACAGGATCTGGTATTTTACCAGGACAATAATAATAATGGAAAATGGGATGAAGTAAGTACCAATTTAAACCCTACCGCAGGACCTCTATCTCCATACATTGATCCACAAGTTCCTATCGAACAGAAATCAACCTATGACAATGTAATATTCCGCTATAAGATGGGACTGCAACTTGGTCTGGGAGTTAGCCTGAAATTCTAATTATAACTTTTGAATATTGAAAAAGCACGACCAACCAGTCGTGCTTTTTGCATTATTTATAACGTAGATTTAACATTTGATTAACTATTCGCTTACTAACAGTATATAGGTTTGTTCAATCAATTTACAATCCATGAAAAACCAACTCTACTTCTTTACTTTAATGTTAATAGCCTCATTTGGAGCCTATGCACAAAAGACAAGAACCATCCCTGCTGGTGAAATTACAACTAACACCACATGGTTCAGCGACACTATCTACACGCTAGATGGGTATGTGTATGTAAAAAATAATGCAACACTGACCATACAGCCGGGTACTATTATCAAAGGTGGTGATCCCACCAAAAGATCGACACTTATCATTACTAGAAATGGGGAAATTAATGCTGAAGGAACGCCTAATCAGCCTATTGTATTTACATCTTCAAAAATAGCGGGTAGCCGTGCTCCCGGTGACTGGGGCGGTATAGTTATTTTGGGACAGGCTCCTATCAACAGACCTACTGATTGTTCTACATGTCCAGGAGCTGCTGTTGCTACTTCACTGCCTGGTATTCAAAACAACATAGAAGGTGACCTTGACAATGCTAACGGTGATGGATTGTATGGTGGTAATGATCCCAACCACAACTCTGGTACTTTAGCCTATGTACGTATTGAATATGGTGGTGTTGTTATTACTCCGGGTAATGAAATAAACGGTTTAACCATGGGCGGTGTGGGTAAAGCTACTTCTATTCACCATATACAGATTACTCAGGTAAACGATGACGGTTTCGAATGGTTTGGTGGAAACGTGGATGCTAAATACATCGTTTCTAACAGAAACATTGACGATGATCTTGACGTTGATTTCGGATACACAGGAAAGGTTCAATTCGCTATCGTACTTCGTGACTCGAATTGGTACGATATCGGTTCAGGTCCTACTACCAACGGTTTTGAATCAGATAATGATGGTACCGGTTCTGAAGCTACTCCTTACACTGACCCTACATTCTCAAACGTAACGATTGTTGGTCCGCTTGCTTCAGGTAATCCGTTAGGATACAGTAATTCATTCCAGAATGGTGCACGCATCAGAAGAAATTCTTCGACATCTATATTTAACTCTATCATTATGGGTTGGCCTGCAGGTTTATTTGTTGACGGTACACGCACAGGTGCCAAATTCTTAAACGATTCAATGATGTTTAAAAATAATATTTTGGCTAACCTCAATAATATTAACAACTCATCAAACAGTGCTTCGCAGGTAAGATCTAAAGTGGTACTAAACGGCACCGATACCTTCAATACATATGGTGGTATATTGAATAACCCATTTAATTACATCAATCCTAATTTTATGCCTTCAGGTGGTTCGGCCGCCAACTCAGGTGCTTCTTTCAGCGGTCCGCGAATCAGCGATGCTTTCTTTACGCCTACTACTTACAGAGGTGCAATGGGCAATAATGATAATTGGACAGAATGCTGGTGTAACTTTGATGCACAAAATACACCATATACTACAGCTCCTATCAACAGAGGCTTTGCATATGATGCAGGAAAAGATTCGAGTATTTGTGCAGGAAATTCGATAGTGATTGGCCAAACTTTAACAGGTCCCTACAGATATTCATGGACACCAGCTACTGGAATCAATAACACAGCTCTAGCCAGACCTTCAGTAAATCCAATTACTACAACAACTTATTTTGTTACAGTAAAGGATACAGTAAGTGGTTGCTCTATTACAGACAGCATCAGAATCACCGTAGTGCCTATCCCGGTTGCTAATTTTACTTCAACTAATGGTGCCAATGGCTTGGTAAACTTTACCAATACATCTACCAATGCTACAACTTACAGCTGGGACTTTGGTAACGGTCAAACTTCAACTTCTACCAACCCTTCCAATACCTATTCTGCTAACGGAAGCTATATCGTAAAATTAACTGCTATAAATGGTGCTTGCAGAAATACTGTTTCCAGACAAATCAATGTGACAGGTATCAATTCACCATTGAAAGCATTAGCAGGTGATATTACTTCTAATACAACATTATTCCGCGACACCATTTATACAATGAACGGTTACGTATATGTTAAAAATAATGCTACTTTAACCATTCAATCGGGTACAATTATCAAAGGTGGTGCCAACAGAGGTACGCTGATAATAACACGCACGGGGAAAATAGACGCTCAGGGAACACCTAATCAACCTATTGTATTTACATCTGACAAAGCTCCCGGTAGTCGTGCTCCCGGTGACTGGGGCGGTATAGTTATTTTGGGGCAGGCTCCTATCAACAGACCTACTGATTGTTCTACATGTCCAGGAGCTGCTGTTGCTACTTCACTGCCTGGTATTCAAAACAACGTAGAAGGTGACCTTGACAATGCTAACGGTGACGGATTGTATGGTGGTAATGATCCCAACCACAACTCTGGTACTTTAGCCTATGTACGTATCGAGTATGGAGGTGTTGTTATTACTCCGGGTAATGAAATAAACGGTTTAACCATGGGCGGTGTGGGTAAAGCTACTTCTATTCACCATATACAGATTACTCAGGTAAACGATGACGGTTTCGAATGGTTTGGCGGAAACGTGGATGCTAAATACATCGTTTCTAACAGAAACATTGACGATGATCTTGACGTTGATTTCGGATATACAGGAAAGGTTCAATTCGCTATCGTACTTCGTGACTCGAATTGGTACGATATCGGTTCAGGTCCTACTACCAACGGTTTTGAATCAGATAATGATGGTACCGGTTCTGAAGCTACTCCTTACACTGACCCTACATTCTCAAACGTAACGATTGTTGGTCCGCTTGCTTCAGGTAATCCGTTAGGATACAGTAATTCATTCCAGAATGGTGCACGCATCAGAAGAAATTCTTCGACATCTATATTTAACTCTATCATTATGGGTTGGCCTGCAGGTTTATTTGTTGACGGTACACGCACAGGTGCCAAATTCTTAAACGATTCAATGATGTTTAAAAATAATATTTTGGCTAACCTCAATAATATTAACAACTCATCAAACAGTGCTTCGCAGGTAAGATCTAAAGTGGTACTAAACGGCACCGATACCTTCAATACATATGGTGGTATATTGAATAACCCATTTAATTACATCAATCCTAATTTTATGCCTTCAGGTGGTTCGGCCGCCAACTCAGGTGCTTCTTTCAGCGGTCCGCGAATCAGCGATGCTTTCTTTACGCCTACTACTTACAGAGGTGCAATGGGTAATAATCCTGACAGCAACTGGACCGATTGCTGGTGTAAGTTCAATCCGCAAAATGAAAATTATAATTCAGCACCTATCAACTATCCTAATCCATTGGCTAACTTCAATGCCGGTGCACCTACCGGAAGAACAGTAGTATTCACAAATAACTCATCACAAGCAACAAGCTACTTCTGGGATTTTGGAGTTAGTGGTTCAAATTCTGATACATCTATAGATGCTAATCCAACCTTTGTATTCCCTGCTAATGGCACGTATACAATTACATTAAGAGCTAAAAACGCTTGCGGAACTTCTGTTCAAACTGCTTCTGTAGTCATTAATGACCAGTCTTCTACGCCTGTTGCTAACTTTACATTTGCACAGGATACAGCAGCAGGTTCGAGAGCTTTTACCTTTACCAATACAACAGACGAGAAAGGCTTCGCAACTTCATACCTCTGGGATTTTGGTGTAACAGGTTCAACTACCGATACATCCACGGCTAAAAATCCATCGTTCACATTCCCTGCTAACGGTTCTTATCAAGTTAAACTAATAGCGATTGGAACTATCGGCAGCGACTCTATAACTAAAACGGTTAATGTAATAGCTACTTCAATTCAGGAGAAATCAGGAGCAATATCAAATATTATAATGTATCCTAACCCCACTCAAAATGAGGTTAACCTGAATTTCAGCATTACTGAAGAGACTGAAATGGTTATTAACATAGTAGATTTAACAGGTAAAGTTCTGAAGCAAATAGATAATAACCTATTTAATACAGGCACACATCAAATACAGTTCAGTACTACCGATCTTGCAAACGGAATGTATTTTGTAAGAATGGAATCTGAAAAAGGAACCAAGACTATCAGACTTGTTATTGTGAAATAATCGAGCACACAATTAAAACAGAAAAGCCCCGCACAAGTGCGGGGCTTTTCTGTTTTATACGAAACCCATACAACTACTTCATGGCTTTAACAATATCTGTAAAACTACGGCTTTGAAGGGCCGCGCCACCTATTAAGGCACCGTCTATATCAGGTGCTGAGAAAAGTTCGGCTGCATTATCGGGCTTTACACTACCTCCGTATTGTATCGTTGTATTGTCGGCAGTGGGTGTTCCGTATTTGGCAGCAATCAAACCTCTGATAAAAGCATGTACTTCCTGCGCCTGTTCAGTAGTAGCCGTTTTTCCGGTACCAATGGCCCACACCGGTTCGTATGCAATTACAATGTTTGAAAATTGTTCGGCAGTCAGATGAAATAAACCCTCGCTAATTTGCGCTTCTATTACCTGCCTGTATTGACCTGATTCACGTTCCTGCAATGTTTCGCCACAGCAGTAAATCACCGTTAACGATTCGGCCAGTGCTGCATCTGTTTTACGTGCCAGCCAATCGTTGTGTTCATTAAAATATTGCCTGCGTTCACTGTGTCCGATGATTACATAATTAGCGCCACAGCTTTTTATCATAGATGCACTCACCTCTCCGGTATAAGCGCCACTTGCATGATTGCTGCAGTTTTGTGCACCTGTTTTAATAAGGGTATCGGCCAACATGCGGCTTGTAGCATTGATATGTGTAAAAGGTGGTATAATCACCACCTCGGCATTGCCGCTGTATTCGGCACCTATCATATGGCTAATTTCTGATACGAGGGCCATGCCTTCGTCAAATGTCTTGTTCATTTTCCAGTTACCAGCAATGATTTTTTTTCTCATATGTGTATTTATCTAATGGTTAGTTTTCCTTTTCCCAAAAGCGGAAACGCTGCGATTCGGTATAAACATGCTGCAAAATGGCTTTATCCGTTTCGTCAAACTGTATATTTCTACGGGCGCACATAGCCTCGGCTGTTTTATAGAATTTAGTCAGCTGAAAGGTTTCAAAACCCTGTGCCCCGCCCCATGCAAATGATGGAATAAAATTTCGCGGAAATCCGGACCCGAAAATATTGGCCCCTACTCCCACTACTGTTCCAGTATTGAACATAGTGTTTATTCCACATTTGGAATGATCGCCCATGATAAGGCCACAAAATGTAAGTCCTGTTTTTTCAAACTTCTCCGAACGATAGTTCCATAGTTTTACCTCTTCGTAGGTGTTCTTCAAATTTGAATTGTTTGTATCAGCACCCAGATTGCACCATTCGCCAATTACAGCATTACCTAAAAATCCGTCATGTCCTTTGTTGCTGTAACCAAACATAACCACATTGTTCAATTCGCCTCCAGCCTTACACTGCGGACCAAGTGTTGTTGGCCCATAGACCTTGGCATCCATTTTTAGTCCAGCGCCCTCACACATTGCAAAAGGTCCGCGTATTTTTGAACCTTCCATTACTTCTGTATTCTTACCGATGTATATGGGACCGGTTGAAGCATTCAGGATGGCAAAGTCCACTTTTGCACCGGGTTCAATAAAAATCAAATCGGGATTTACGACCTGTGTACCTGCAGGTATCTTTTCGGATATTCGTCCGGCAGTTATTTTCTGGAAGTCATACAGCAACGCATCACCGTTTTTAGTAAAAATGTCATATACTCTTTTTATTACGATAGGTGAAGCTGGCAGCGAAACGGTTTTACCTTCCCATGCTTTATTTGAATCGAAGGTGTGAACAGCCTGTTCATTTAAACGCAGCGCTATTAGTTCCTGCCCTGCCATAAGCGCTTCATTGGGTTGCAGTGCTAGTATGGCTGCTACACAGGCATCGTCAGGTAATACACTTCCGTTTATAAGAATATTGTCAGACGATACATTAAGCGCAAACCGCTGTTGCAAATAGGGTTGTGTCAGATAAGAAACATCAGCATTCAGGTGCTGTACCCACTTTTCGGCAATAGTTAAAATTCCTATTCGTATGGCAGCCACCGGTCGAGTAAATGTGAGCGGCAACAAATCTGTTCGATATTGACTGTCGAAGAGTATATAATTCATGCTCATAATAGTTTCAAACCTAACTTATTTTCATAGAAACAAAAAAGCCTTCCCGGGTAATGGAAAGGCTTGATTGAATATGAAAAAATCAAAACTATTTCTTTTTTGCGTAACGCTTATTGAACTTGTCAATACGACCTGCTGTATCAATAAGCATATTTGTACCAGTAAAAAATGGATGTGATTTGTGTGAAATCTCCAATTTATATAATGGATACTCGTTACCATCTTCCCATTTAATGGTTTCTTTTGTATCAACCGATGAACGTGTTAAAAAGGCATAGTCGTTAGACATATCTTTAAACACAACCAGTCTGTAACTTTTGGGATGTATTTCAGCTTTCATGGACGTTTTAATTGTTTAATGGGGGGCAAATATAGGCAATATGGCATGGAGAACAAATATTTCAGTAAAAAATTGATGCCGCGCAGTACTGATAATGTAAAACGCTATTTTTGAACCAAATGACAACCGCACAACATACACAAATACTTACTGATCAGCAGATTAAGCGTATTGTTCAGCGCCTGGCCTATCAGGTATACGAGCAGCATGTGGATGCCAAAGAACTGATTATTGCTGCCGTAAAAGGCAATGGTACATATGTGGCCAAAGCCGTGTGCGAACAGTTGGCAGCCATCTGTCAGGTTAAAATTACCTACACCGAAATTCTGCTCAATAAACAACAACCAATAGAACAAGAAGTCAGGCTGCAACCCGAACCTGTTCACAACAAGGGTAAATCAAGTGTTATAGTAGTTGACGATGTGTTGAATAGTGGCCGCACACTTTTGTTTGCCCTGCTGCCTTTCGTTAAAATGGGATGCAAAAGCATACAAACACTGGTATTGGTTGACCGAAATCACCGCTCATTTCCGGTAAGTGCCGATTACATAGGCATGACGCTGGCCACCACCATGCAGGAACACGTAGAAGTAAAAATTGAGAAAGGAAAATTCTCAGCATGGCTTAGCTAATCTTTTATTTATTCCTTCAAATCATTACACACATGAAAGCATACATATTTCCCGGACAAGGTTCACAATTCTCAGGTATGGGAAAAGACCTGTACGATACTAACGATCAAGCCAAACAACTTTTCGAACAGGCAAATGCAATTCTCGGTTTCCGAATTACCGATACGATGTTTACCGGAACCGATGAGGAGTTGAAACAAACCCGCATTACCCAACCTGCTATATTTTTACACTCGGTGATAAAGGCCATTACAGCCGGTGATTCATATAAACCGGATATGGTAGCCGGACATTCATTGGGCGAATTTTCAGCACTTGTGGCCAATAAAACGCTCTCATTCGAAGACGGGCTGAAATTGGTTTACCAGCGTGCTGTGGCCATGCAGAAGGCGTGTGAATTGCAACCTTCTACCATGGCGGCTGTATTGGGCTTAGGTGATAGTAAAGTAGAAGAAATTTGTGCGTCTGTAACCGATGATGTAGTGGTTGCGGCTAATTATAATTGTCCGGGACAGTTAGTCATATCAGGCTCAATAGCAGGTGTGAACAAAGCCTGCGAATTGTTGAAAGCAGCCGGAGCCAAACGTGCGTTGGTATTGCCGGTAGGTGGTGCTTTTCACTCGCCATTGATGGAACCTGCCCGTGTTGAACTGGAAGCCGCCATTAATGCAACCACATTCAATACACCAACCTGTGCCGTGTATCAAAACGTAACTGCTTCAGCCGTTCGCGATGTGATTGAAATTCGCAAAAACCTGATTGCACAGCTTACTGCACCTGTTAAATGGACCCAAAGTGTACTGGCCATGGTGAATGATGGAGCTACGGAATTTGTAGAGTGCGGACCCGGAAATGTTCTGCAGGGACTGGTGAAAAAAATACACAAAGAGGCGACTACAAGTGCATTGTAAGTGCAGATATTTACATTCCTTATTTTTTTAACTGCTTGATTGCAACATTATCCAGCCAAACTGTTCCACTTCCCAAAATATTAAACTCTATACGTAACCGATTAAATGATTGCGGCACAGTAATGCGCTGCGTAATGGTTTTCCATTCCGATAGCGATTCGGCAGCAGTATATTCCTGTCCCTTGTATTTCTGTTTAGCCGATACGGCATCTGTTTTGAAACGAACCTTAGCACCGGTATTTTTAATTTTGAATGATACAGAGTAAATAGTACCCGGCACACATGCAAACTCCTTACTTATTCCGGGGCTGAACCAACCACCATCAGGAGAACATTGTTGAACCACCCACTTCAAACATCGTTTACCATCTGCAGCATACTGAGTATCTACTGTAAATGCAAACCGAGCATCGCGTGTAGTTTTTGGAGTGTACACTTGCCAGTTTGCCGGTATTCCGTTTTTTACAAACTCAAAGCTTCCATTAAAACCAGCCGCTTTATCGGTATACGATTCGCTCAGCTGTGCGTGTGCGATTGATGTTGTAAGCAAATAAATGCTGAGAATGATAATGCGATACATGCTGTATTGAATTGAGTAACAAAATTGCATAAAAAAACCTGATGCTTGGCACATCAGGTTTTATATGGAATACTAATTGTATTATTTTTTAATGGATAACAGTGAGAAATCGGTATTCACTTTACGTATGGTATTCGACAAATGACCCAATCCGGTTATTTCCATTTCTACCACATCGCCATCTTGCAGCCATTGTGGTTTGTAATTTTTATCGTTCAATAAACCGGTACCGTTTAGCTCCAGAAAACAACCTGTGCCCACGGTTCCACTGCCGATAACATCGCCAGGTAAAATATCAACTCCGTACGCGCAGCGTTCCAGTATTTCGGCAAAGGTCCAGTCCATATCGCCCATATTGCCTTCGCTTACCAACTTACCGTTTACCCAGCATTTCATACTCAGGTTATAGTTGTTACCGGTATGGTTTGCTTTAGCTGGAATTTTGAAGGTTTCCAATTCGTCAGGAGTAACCATATAAGGACCAATCACCGTTGAAAAATCTTTGCCTTTTGCAGGCCCGAGGCTCAACAGCATTTCTTCCATTTGCAGGGTGCGGGCACTCATATCATTCATAATCATATAGCCCGCAATGTAATTATCTGCTTCAGCGACTTTGATGTTTCTGCCTTTTTTGCCTACAACGATAGCTGCTTCCAATTCAAAATCGAGTTTCTGAAAATGATCGGGCATGCACCATACATCGCCCGGACCTTGTATGGCGTTGTGGTTCGTAAAGTAAAATATAGGAAACTGATCAAACTCAGGTATCATATCTACACCACGGTTTCTGCGGGCCGAAGCTACATGTTGGCGAAACGCATAACCATCGCGGCACGAGGTAGGTTGTGGAACCGGAGCTTCCAACACCACTTCGCTGAGTTTTAAATAAGGTGCTTCGTGTGAGCCTGCTTTCAGTTTTTCATTCCATGCTTTAGCTTTATCCATGGCACTTTCACCGGCAAATAAAAATTTGCGCATTTTGGTTGGCAACGATGCATCTACTGTTTTCATAGCATACACACGGTCGTCAATTAATATTCCAAGTTGCGATTCTTTATTGTGGTTAAAGGTTACGAGTTTCATATAGTATACAATTATAATTTGGGTAAATTAATTTTATCGGGAACTATAAGCACTTTATCAAAATGCTGAAGCATTTCTTTGTACAATGCATATGCTTCTATACGTGTTCGAAAATCACCGATACGCACTTTAAAGTAGGGTTGCTGGTAGGTGAGGTATGCATCTATATCGGGAAAGAGCTGCAAAAACTTTGTGCGAATATCCTGTGCGCCTTTTCTGTCGCTGTCTGCAAAAAGTTGTATGCGATATCCCTGTAGTGATGGATCGGACTCGGCCTGAATTTTATCCGCTTCAATCAATGAATCGATGCCGGGGTCAGCTACAATAGTTACCTTAACGTGCTGAGCGTGCACATCCGCATAGAAGCATACCAGAATAACGATGCTAAATACCGATATAAATACTTTAGGCTTCAATAGAAGTAAAGGTGATTGCTGATGAAGTTCCTATACGGTTAGCACCGGCATCAATCAGTTGTTGTGCCATCATCGCATCGCGAATACCGCCCGATGCTTTGATTTTAATTTTGGGAGGAAGCAGTTTTCGCATCTTTGCAACTGCTTCTACTGTTGCCCCGCCAGGTGCATATCCCGTTGATGTTTTTACATAATCTGCATCTGCATCGATGCAAAAACGACAAAGCTGTTCCAATTCAGCATCGCTTAAGTATGCCGTTTCAATAATTACTTTACATATTTTATTTTGCAGGTGGCAAGCGGTAACTACAGCCTGAATATCATTAAGCACACCGGCTTTATCGCCCGACTTTAGTGCCGATATGTTGATTACCATATCCAACTCATCAGCACCCGACATGATGGCTTTTTTTGTTTCTTCTACCTTTGAGGAAGTAGCCGAATAACCGAAAGGAAAACCTATAACAGTAACGACTTTAACCGGAGCTTTTTTTAACGTTTTGCGGGCGAGTTGCACATAGTATGGCGATACGCATACAGCAGCAAAACCATGCTCCACAGCCTCTTCGCATAATTTAACTATATCTTCTTTCGATGCATCCGGTTTTAAATTGGTGTGCTCAATAACACTGCTGATAGAGCTAACAGGTTGCATTTCTGTACTTGAATTTACCATAATTGTATACCATTAATTTAATTCGTCCTTACCGTGACATGATTTGTATTTTTTGCCACTTCCACACGGACAAGTATCATTTCTGCCGATTTTTACCACACCTTTTATCTGCTGCTGTTTAGCTTCGGGCTGCTGTCCGGCTTGCGCAATTGCTGCTGCACGCTCTGCCTCGGCAATATCATCCGTACGGCTGGTTTGAAGCCGCTCCTGCCTGCGAGGCTGTGGTGCCGCTTTTACTTCACTGGCATGCTGAACAGGGATAAAACCTTTGTACAGCATAGACAATACATCCTTATTAACACGCGACAACATGTTTTTGAATAACTGAAACGACTCGAGTTTATAAATAAGCAAAGGATCTTTTTGTTCAAACACAGCATTCTGTGCCGATTGTTTTAACTCATCCATTTCGCGCAGGTGTTCTTTCCATTCATCATCAATGATGTAAAGAGTAGCAAATTTTTCAAACGTTTTGAAAATTTCCTGGCCCTTGGTTTCATAGGCTTTTTGCAAATTCACAGGTACCTGCATGCCACGCATACCATCACTGAAAGGTACACCTATTTGATCTATATGCTGCGAATTGTTTTCATACAACTCCTGTACAACTGGGAAAGCTGATTGAGCAATACTTTCTGCTTTATGCTGGTAATGCGTGTACAGTTCGTTGAACAATTCATCGGCAACCTGTTCGGTCTTGCCATTCATGAAAGATGCTTCGTCAATTCCCGGTTCATATGCAAATAAACGCAGGCACTCAAATTTGAATTCGGCAAAGTTTCGCTGATCCTGATAGGTTTCAACCAATTCCTGACTCAAATCGCCCAGCATATTCATTATATCCAGCTGCAGTTTATCACCGTACAAGGCATTTCTGCGCTTGGTGTAAATCACTTCGCGCTGTGAATTCATAACATCGTCATACTCCAGCAAACGCTTGCGAATACCAAAGTTGTTCTGCTCTACCTTGCGCTGAGCGCGTTCAATATTTTTGGTAATGAGTGAGTGTTCAATGTTCTCGCCTTCTTTCATTCCAAGTCGGTCCATCACAGAAGCAATACGTTCACTTCCAAACAGGCGCATCAAATCATCTTCCAGTGAAACATAAAAACGGGATGAACCCGGATCGCCCTGACGGCCTGCACGTCCACGCAACTGCCTGTCGACCCTGCGTGATTCATGTCGCTCAGTACCAATAATAGCCAAACCACCTGCCTCTTTTACACCTGCTCCGAGTTTAATGTCGGTTCCGCGTCCGGCCATGTTGGTGGCAATGGTAACTGTACTTTTTTGTCCGGCTTCAGCAACTATTTCCGCTTCGCGCTGATGCTGCTTTGCGTTCAATACGTTATGTCTGATTTTGCGTAGCGTAAGCATCCGACTTAGCAATTCACTCACCTCTACCGATGTTGTACCTACAAGCACAGGCCTTCCGGCTTCGGTTAACTTTACAATATCATCAATTACTGCATTGTATTTTTCGCGCTTGGTTTTGTATATAATGTCGTTCTCATCTTTTCGGGAAATAGCACGATTGGTAGGAATGACCACCACATCCAGTTTGTAAATCTGCCAGAACTCACCGGCCTCTGTTTCAGCTGTACCTGTCATACCTGCCAGCTTATGATACATACGGAAGTAGTTTTGCAGCGTGATGGTAGCGTAGGTTTGGGTGGCTGCTTCTACCTTCACATTTTCTTTGGCTTCAATCGCCTGATGCAAGCCATCGCTGTATCTTCTGCCTTCCAGTACACGGCCTGTTTGTTCATCTACAATTTTTACTTTGCCGTCTGCAATGATATATTCTACATCACGGTCAAACATGCAGTATGCTTTGAGCAATTGATTGACTGCATGTATACGCTCCGACTTGATAGAAAAATCTAGCATCAGCTGATCTTTCTTTTTTATCTTTTCATCATCATTAAGCTGACTTTTTTCAATTTCGGCTATTTCACTGCCTACATCGGGTATAATGAAAAAGTGAGGATCTTCGCCTGAAGAAGTAATGAGTTCAACACCTTTATCGGTTAACTCAACCGAATTGTTTTTCTCGTCAATGGTAAAGTACAAATGCTCATCTACTTTATGCATTTCCTTTTGCTGATCCTGCAGGTAGTAGTTTTCTGTTTTGTTCAATATCTGACGAATACCCTGTTCACCTAAAAATTTTATAAGTGCACTGTTTTTGGGCAATCCACGGTAGGCCTGAAATAATTTAAATCCTCCGTCTTTTTCATTGCCTGCTGCAATAAGTTTTTTGGCATCTGCGAGTGCAGTATTCAGATATGTTTTTTGTGTATTAACTAATTTTTCAATTCTTGGTTTCAGCACATGAAATTGCTGATCATCGCCTTTGGGTACGGGCCCTGAAATGATAAGCGGAGTTCTGGCATCATCTATCAATACCGAATCCACCTCATCCACCATGGCAAAATGGTGCTTGCGCTGAACCAGGTCACTTACCTCTCTGCTCATATTATCGCGCAGGTAATCGAAACCGAATTCGTTGTTAGTGCCATATACAATATCGGCTTCATACGCACGCTTACGTTCGGGCGAGTTTGGCTGATGGTAATCAATACAATCCACTCGTAACCCGTGAAACTCAAACAATGGTCCGTTCCATTCACAGTCCCTGCGGGCCAGGTAATCGTTTACAGTTACAATATGTACACCTTGACCCGATAAAGCGTTTAGATATGCAGGTAGTGTGGACACCAGTGTTTTACCTTCCCCGGTTGCCATTTCAGAAATTTTACCCTGATGCAACACAACCCCGCCAATCAGCTGAACATCGTAATGAACCATGTTCCAGACTACCGGGTTGCCGGCAGCTTCCCAGGTATTGAGCCAAATGGCCTTATCGCCTTCTATACGGACCGGCTTTTTAGTGCGTGTGTTCGAGGCCAGTGCACGGTCCATCTCGGTAGCGGAAACTGTTAATTCTTTATCTTCTGTAAACCTGCGGGCAGTTTCTTTTACAACTGCAAACGCTTCGGGAAGCAATTCAAGCAATATGACCTCCAGTTCGGTATCGCGTTGCTTACGTAGTTTATCTATTTCCTTGAATACATCTTCTTTATCGTTCAGGTCGATAGTACTTTCAGCTTTAGCTTTAAGAGTTAGTATTTCCTCATCTATGTGCTGCAGTCCATCCTGTATGGTTTGCCTGAATGTGGTAGTTTTGGCACGCAACTCATCATTGCTGAGGTTTCTGAGTGTAGGATATTGCTGACTGATTTTTTCTACGAGGGGTAAAATAGTTTTCAGGTCGCGGTCTGCTTTACTTCCGAATATTTTGGTAAGTGATTTAAAAAGTGTTGCTAGCATGCAGTTTTTTTATGTAAAGGGCGGTAAAAATAAGACAATTATAGTTTATACGGCTTTTTATAAGCATAAAAAACACCATTGTTTGAATAATTGACTTTTTGGCAGAGATTATGTTGCCGTACCGCGTAAATACTGAACTTTGTTATTTCATTCAAACCTTTAGCTTTGTGCCACGTTAAACATGTACAGATGAAGCTTACGGAAATCATTAATAATAAGAAAGATACATTATTTTCTATTGAAATACTGCCACCGCTTAAAGGCAAGGATATCAACAGTTTGTACAATGGCATTGACCCACTGATGGAGTTTAAGCCGGCTTTTATTGATGTAACCTATCACCGCGAAGAATTTATTTTAAGGAAACGCAAAGACGGAGGCTATGACCGTGTTTACACACGTAAGCGTCCGGGCACAGTAGCCATATGTGCTGCCCTCATGAACCGCTATAAGGTTGAGGCTGTACCACACCTTATTTGCGGTGGATTTAGCAAAGAAGAAACTGAAAATGCATTGATTGATCTGCATTTTTTAGGAATACAAAATGTGCTGGTATTGCGTGGTGATGGAATTAAAAATGAACCTCATTTTGTGCCTGAACCCGATGGAAATAAAGATTCACTCGAATTGTTAAATCAGGTTTTGGATATGAACAAAGGTCGGTATTTGGATGATGAACTTGAAAATGCTGTACCTACAGGTTTTTGTGCAGGTGTAGCAGGTTACCCTGAAAAACATTTTGAGGCACCAAACATGAGCAGCGATTTAAAATGGCTGAAAGCAAAAGTGGATGCCGGTGCCGATTACATCGTAACACAAATGTTTTTTAACAATAAAAAGTTTTTTGATTTTACGGCCAGGTGTAAAGAGATGGGAATAAACATTCCGATAATACCGGGCTTAAAGCCCATTACTACAAAAAAACAGTTGAGTATATTACCTAAAATATTTCACATTGATATGCCCGAAGCTTTGGTAGAGGCTATAGAGAAATGCAAGGATGATAAGGCTGTAAAACAAGTGGGGATTGAATGGGCCATTCAACAATCGAAAGAATTAAAACAAGCTGGTGTTCCCGTGCTGCACTACTACACGATGGGACTAAGCGAAGCCACAAAAGCTATTGCGAGTAAAGTGTTCTAGTTACGATTCGTAATTTTCTACCCAATGTGGACTGCGTCCACCATAGCCCTTATTTTCTTATGCCCTGAATTTAGGATTGTTAGCGAAGCCCTACTTCGTTCCGCTGTCGCGGAACTTCGTAGGGCGAAGGTGGAGCTGCGGGGAGTTGAACCCCGGTCCGGAGAAGGAAGGAATCAAGCTTTCTACATGTTTAGCATCGCATTGGTTTTCGTGATTAAACAGGCTGCATTGCCGGCCGATTTAACCCTTAGCCTCTTGAGTATTTGTAGCTGTTAAAGACCAACAGTAACAAAGCTTATCCTGATGATGCCGCTGATGCAAATACGGTTAAGCTCATATTTGCGCGACAATGGCTATTGCGTAATCTTCCTGATTAGGCAGCCATAGCGAAGTTAGTTTCGCCATTTAAAGGTTTGAGGATTGAGATTTAAGCGCCAACACACCCAAAGCGCTACATGCTTACCTGTCTCTTGCACATCCCGTCAATTCCAGTCAGCCCCATAAATAAAGAACGTTAAGTGGCTACAAAGGTACAATCTTTATTCCACATTGAGCAGCCGATACAATTTGTCAGCATATAAAAACTGAATGCATCCGCTTGCTGTTTGTGGTTTATGCGCATACTTATATGGTACCGAAACGATCTTCGCGTAAGCGACCACGAAGCACTTCACCATGCCTGCCAGGCCGGTCATCAGGTTATAGGTATGTATTGCTTTTCGCCTTCGGTATTTAATGCATCATTCGGAAATTATCCGAAAACCGGAAAAATAAGACGCAACTTTATTGAAATATGCGTAGCCGAACTGCAGGAAAATTGGCAAAAATTGGGTAGCCGATTGCTCACTTACGCTGATGAACCGGAAAAGATATTACCTGAATTGTGCAGGATACTAGAGATAGATGAAGTGTATGTGCACGGTGAATATGCAGACGAAGAAGCTAAGCAGGAATTAAGGGTGCAAAAGGCGCTTGATGTGATGGATGTGAAGCTAAAGGTATTTGAACACTCACAAAGCCTGGTGCATCAAAAGGATTTGCCCTTCAAACCGGAGCAATTGCCTGATTTGTTTACTTCTTTTCGCATGAAAACAGAAAAACAATTCGTTGTCAGAAATACGTTGCCAGTTCCTGAAAAAATACGTGCGGTGATTCAAAACGTGAATAGTGTACAACTGCCCCACACATTACATTTTACAGCAGGTATGCTACCATTTTATTCAGGTGGCGAGAAGGCTGCGTTCAGCAGGCTCGACTATTACTTGTGGGAAAGCAAACAGATATCTACTTACAAAGAAACACGTAACGGACTGATGGGAACCGACTATAGCAGCCGGCTTTCGGCATGGCTTGCTGCAGGCTGCATAAGTGCCCGCAGTATTTACCAAGAAATTAAACGGTATGAAGAAGTACATGGCAACAACGAATCAACCTACTGGCTGATATTCGAATTGCTTTGGCGCGATTACTTTCGGTTTGTGTTTGTCAAACATAAACACGCTATGTTTACATTAAATGGTATACACACTGGCAACAAGGAATGGCTAAATGATGAAACTGTATTTGAAAAATGGCGCACCGGTTGTACCGGTTATCCTCTTGTTGATGCCTTCATGCGTGAGTTGTATGAAACCGGATATATGAGTAATCGCGGCAGGCAGATTGTATCCAGTTTTTTAGCCAAACAATTCTCTGTAAACTGGCTGTGGGGTGCGCAATGGTTCGAATCGCAGCTGATAGATTACGATGTGTACAGCAATTACGGCAATTGGGCTTATCAGGCAGGTGTGGGAAATGATGCACGTAACGACCGTATGTTTAATCTCGAAAAACAGGCTGCACAATATGACCCGCATGGCGAGTACGTTAGAAAATGGGTAAAGTAAGCACTACTCCTATTTAGGCTACTAATAGATTTTAAACCAAGTCGAACTCGGTAAGCGCCACTGTATTAATTCACCACCCAAGTTTCCCTACCTGCTATCAATTTATCGAGGTCGCCTTTGCCGTAGCTGTTTTTGGCTTCTTCAATTTGTGCGTTGAATAGTTCGTCAAAAGTCGCTTTGTTGTTGTTTACATAAAACACACCAAATGGACGCGGAAAGTGTCCTTCTACAGAAGTGTCGTCATAGAAGCGAGAGAGAATCGTAGCTTTTACCAGATCGGTTTCATCGTGTATCCACAGGTCATTTGCCGATACATCAGCTACGTTTACAATCACCGGTTTAAATCCATCAAGTTTGATGCCTTTTTCATTCTCTGCTCCAAATATGAGGGGCTTGCCATGTTCCATCATCAAGGTTTCCTGTTTTTTACTTCCTTTTTCGGTGAATATTTCAAACGCTCCGTCATTAAACACATTGCAGTTCTGATAAATTTCAATCATCGATGTGCCTTTGTGTTCGTACCCACGTTTGATAATGGCTTGTTGATGTTTGGGGTCGCGGTCCATAGTTCGGGCGACAAATGTGGCATCGGCACCTAAGCACAATGCAATGGGATTAAACGGATAATCTACCGAGCCCATTGGGGTGGATTTGGTTACTTTGCCTTGCTCTGACGTAGGCGAATATTGTCCTTTGGTTAAACCATAAATTTGGTTGTTGAATAACAATACGTTCAAATCGGGATTTCTGCGCAGCATGTGAATGAAGTGATTGCCACCAATACTCATGCTGTCGCCATCGCCTGTAATTACCCATACCGATAAATCAGGTCGCGTAGCTTTTAAACCTGTGGCAATAGCTGTGGCACGACCGTGAATGGAGTGCATGCCAAACGTATCCATATAATACGGAAAACGCGAAGAGCAACCAATGCCGGAGATGAATACAAATTCTTCTTTCGGTCTGCCCAAATCAGGCAATACGGTTTGCACTTGCTTTAATATGCTATAATCGCCACAGCCGGGGCACCAGCGTACTTCTTGGTCTGAAGCGAAATCTTTTGAGGTTAGTTTTTCTATGGTTTCTGTTGTCATTGTTAAGTTGATATGGACATAATACAATTACAGTAGTGTGCAAATATAGTTTTTGTTAACCCAAATTATGCGATTTATCCCCAAATCTTTGTCCTGTAAGTACCATAATTTGACGCTTAATTATCATCGGAAAATTTATATTGGCAGTAGATTTTATGTAAAGATTATTATTCATGGCAAATACCTATACACAAATCCATATTCAAATAGTGTTCGCAGTTCAAAACAGAGTAAGTCTAATCGGTAAAGATTGGAAAGATGAGTTGTATAAGTACGTTACGGGAATCATTCAAAATAATAACCACAAGCTTCTTGCGATAAATGGCATGCCCGATCATGTACATATTTTGATTGGAATGCGGCCGACCCAATCCATAACAAATCTTGTTCAAATGATAAAAGGTGATTCGTCTCGGTGGATAAATGAAAAGAAATTTGTGGCAGGAAAATTTTCATGGCAGGAAGGATATGGTGCATTTTCGTATGAAAAATCACAGGTTCCCCGAATGATAAAATACATCCAAACGCAGGAAGAACATCATCAAGAACGTTCGTTTATTGATGAGTATCGTGTCCTTCTCGAAACGTTTGAAATAGATTATGATGAGCAATTCCTATTTAAGCCGATAGAATAAATGATTATATGGCGTGCCTACGGCACGCATCTCCGTTGGATTCTTCATATCTACCTATATTTTGTCCCTACGGGACAAACATGCTCAACAATTACATAGGTAAAAATATGTTCCGTAGGAATATCATTGCGGTAGAATTCAATTCGTGTTAACAAGTGCGTCCCGTAGGGACGCGATATATTCGGAGGACAAATGCCATTTTGCGCAATTATGATTATATGGCATACCTACGGCACGCATCTCCATTGAATTCTCCATATCTAACGATATGTTGTCCCTACGGGACAAACATGCTCAGCAATTACATAGGTAAAAATATGTTCCATAGGAACATCATAGCGGTAGCATTCAATTCGTGTTAACGTGGGCGTCCCTTAGGGACGCGATATATATTCAGGTCTAGAGTATGTCCTTAAAAATTAATGGTTAGAAAAACTATTAGCTCAGTATCTCCTTTATTTTCTTAACCACCTCACTTGCCATGAAGGGTTGACCCTGAATTTTGTTGTACGGAATGGCATCTACAAAATACTTGTCGCGGATGATTTTGGAAAGTTGTCCGTTATTCAATTCAGGAATCACTACGGTTTTAAAACGGCTTATCAGTTCACCCAGGTTTTTAGGAAAGGGATTGAGGTAGCGTACATGCGCATGAGAAACGTTGTAGCCTTCTTCAATCAACTTACCGGTAGCTGTTTTCAGTGCACCGTAAGTTCCGCCCCAGCCCAGAATGAGCAGGTCGCCACTTTCGGCACCTGTATCAATGGTTTGCTCGGGGATGTAATTGGCCACCAGATCCACTTTCTCCTGACGCAGTTTTACCATCAGTTCGTGGTTCTCCGGGTCGTATGAAATATTTCCTGTGATGTTTTGTTTTTCCAATCCGCCTATACGGTGTTCCAACCCTTTTGTGCCTGGCACAGCCCACGGACGTGATAGTTTTTCATCGCGCAGGTAAGGCATAAATTTATCATCACCAGCTTTTTTATCTTTTGCAAACTCCACTTTTATTTCAGCTAAATCAGCCGACTGTGGAAATTTCCATGGCTCACTTCCATTGGCGATGTAACCATCACTGAGGAAGAAAACCGGAATCATATGCTGCAGCGCAATGCGGGCAGCTTCGTAAGCCATAGTAAAGCAATCAGCAGGTGATTGTGCAGCAACTACTACCACCGGACACTCGCCATTGCGGCCATAAAATGCCTGTAATAAATCTGCTTGTTCCGTTTTGGTGGGAAGGCCCGTACTTGGTCCGGCACGTTGAATATTTACAACTACGAGTGGCAACTCCAACATAGTAGCCAAACCTATAGCTTCAGTTTTTAATGCAATACCAGGACCCGAAGAGCCCGTAACGGCCAGCTGACCGCCAAATGCCGCTCCAATCGCAGAACAAATGCCTGCAATCTCATCTTCAGCCTGAAAAGTTTTGATATCGAAATTTTTGTATTTAGACAGTTCGTGCAGAATATCGGATGCAGGCGTAATAGGGTACGTGCCGTAAAACAAAGGCAGTCCCGACTTTATAGAAGCTGCAATCAACCCGAATGCCGCAGCCTGATTGCCCATGATGCCACGGTACACACCTGGTTCCATCTTGGCAGGTGCCACTTTGTAGCGGTTGGCAAACATTTCGGTGGTTTCGCCATAGCTCCAGCCGGCCTGCAATACCTTGAGGTTGGCATTCATCACCGCCTCATTTTTCTTAAACTTCGATTTGATAAATTCAATGGTATTATCCATCGGGCGGTGGTACATCCAGTAAAGCAAACCGAGCACAAACATATTTTTGCATCGGTCAATTTCTTTGGTACCCAATCCGCTGTCGGCCAAAGCTGCGCGGGTTATTTTAGTAATATCAATTGTTTTTACATCATACTCACTCAGCGAACCGTTTTCCAACGGATTTTGCCCTTCAGGTACATTGGCCAGACGCATATTTTTTGCATCGAATCCATCGATATTGGCAATGATTACACCGCCTTTTTTCAGGTTGCGCAGATTTGCTTTAAGCGCGGCCACATTCATCACCACCAGCACATCGCACATATCGCCCGGTGTATGAATACGGGTAGAGCCAAAATGAATCTGATACCCCGAGACACCTGCAAGTGTTCCGATAGGGGCTCGTATTTCGGCCGGAAAATCCGGGAATGTAGCGAGGTCGTTTCCTAATAATGCTGATGCATTGGTGAATTGTGTGCCTGTTAATTGCATTCCATCACCGGAATCGCCTGCAAAACGTATAACAACCGATTCAATGGTTGTTTCTGCTGCTGTATTCATGCTTTTAGATATAGGGGCAAATTTATTCAATTAATCTGATTCCTAAACGTAAAATGCAATGGAGCTTAAAGCCAATTTAGTATGTTCGCAACATTAATATAACCAACATGTCCATTCGCATTTTTGTAACCGGTGGTACGTTCGATAAAGAATACAACGAACTGAACGGTCAGTTGTTTTTCAAAGACACGCATATACAGGAAATACTGAAACTGGGGCGATGCAAAGCAGATGTAAGTATCCGAACACTTATGCTGGTCGACAGCCTTGAAATGACAGATACCGACCGGGGGCTGATTTTGGAAAGCTGCAAGCGCAGTGAAGAAAACCGTATTGTGATAACGCATGGAACCGATACCATGACCACAACTGCCCGATTACTGGCCGAAAACATTCACGATAAAACTATAGTGATAACCGGTGCTATGATTCCATATAAATTCGGGTCAAGCGATGGATTATTCAATCTTGGAAGTGCGCTGGCATTCGCTCAAACACTGCCTGCGGGAGTCTATATTGCCATGAATGGCCGTTATTTTACTTGGAACAATTGCAAGAAAAACAGACAAACCGGATTTTTTGAGGAAATAGCCTAACCCATACGTATCCCATTCCTCAATCGGTGTTTTAAAAACTCAACAACTGGCCCCTTGTTTATGTTAAGTGTGTGCATAAGTGCCCGTTTAGTAATAGTGTAAGGCTGCCGTACTTTGTGAAAACTTTCACACACACATGAACAGAGAAAAAATGATTGTATTTGCTGCAGTAGTAGGCTGGTTTGCAATTACAGCTCTTGTGTTTTTAATTTATAACCTGTAAGAGCGCTTCGGGATTACTGCCTTAAAACGGCTCCTGTAACCTTAGTCAGGTTGCTGATTATATTTTTTACGGTTTTTTCTACCTCATCATCCGTAAGCGTTTTCTCATTATGCTGTAGCATAATGCTAATGGCGTAAGACTTTTTACCCGGTTCTATTTTGTCGCCTCTGTACACATCAAATATGGATACATCCTTCACCAGCAATTTATCGGTTGACAGGATGCATTGCTTAATCTGATCGTAGGTAATAGTTTCATCAATCAACAATGCCAGGTCGCGGTTTACTGCGGGGAATGGCGATGGCATGTGCAGGGCAAATATATGCTGGGCAGACGCATGTTGTACGTTTTGCCAACCAAGGCATGCATAGTATACTGGATTTTCCAAATCGAATGCCGAAGCCACAGATGGATCAATAACTCCCAGAATACCGAGTTCAGTATTATTTACATGCACAGAGAAAGCAGGATTAATCTGTTGGTGATCAACCGGAATAGTAATGAATTCGCTTTTAATACCTGCTTTATTCAGCATTTGCTGAACTACAGCCTTAAGTTGGTAAAAAGAACTTTGTACGGCTGGGCCTTGCCAGTTTTCAGGAACTTTTTTTCCTGTTATGTAAAGTGCCAGTTGCGTGTGCTCTTCGTACTTTCCATTTGTGGTTGTGTAAGTATTACCAAACTCAAACGCCTGAATATCGTTGAGCTTTCTGTTTCTGTTATACTGAAGCATTTCCAACCCGTTCCATACCATATTCATACGCATGATGTCCAGGTCTGAACTCAGCGGATTAAGCAAATTTACAGCATGTTTCAGTTCATCCTCTGTGTAATAGGCCGAGCGGGTTAGTGAGTTGCTAAGCATTTCAACAAAACCGTTGGACGACAGAAAATCGGCTACTTTGTTGCGTTGAATCCAATTCAGTTCATCCTGTGAACGTGTGAGGGTTGACTTAAGTTGTTGCGGTATTTCGATATTGTTTAAACCGTATATACGCAAAATTTCTTCTGCTACGTCTGCTTCGCGGGTTACATCAGTGCGGTATTGCGGCACCACTATACTCAATACATCTGCGTTATGTGTTTCACTTATCTTAAAATCAAGGGAAGTCAGAATTCGTCTGATTTCGTTTACTTCAATCGGTTGACCAATTAACTGATACAGTTTAGAAATACGAAAATCGAGGCGGATTGGTGCAGACGGAACCGGATATACATCTACCATCTGACCGGCAACGTTGCCTCCGGCCAATTCAAGCACGAGCTGAACTGCACGTTTTAGTGCAACAGGTGGCAATTCAGGATCCGTTCCGCGTTCGAAACGGAACGATGCATCAGTTGACAATCCGTGAAGTTTGGCGGTTTTACGCACAGAAGCGGCATCAAACCATGCACTTTCAATAAAAATATCTTTTGTATCGGTTGTAATACCTGAATTCAAGCCGCCAAACACACCGGCAATAGCCAGTGGCTTGTCCGTATCACAAATCATGCACTCAGTACCGTGCAGTTTACGTTCTGTTTTATCGAGTGTAGTAAATACAGTACCCGCTGTGGCTGTTTTAACCACTATTTCTGATCCTGCTATTTTATCGGCATCAAAGGCGTGAAGCGGCTGACCGCATTCGTGCATTACATAATTGGTAATGTCTACAATAACGTTAACTGGATTTAAGCCAATTACCTGAAGTTTATTTTTAAGCCAAACGGGCGATTCGCTTATGGTTACACCCTTGATGGTAATACCCGTATACCTTTTGCAGCCAACAGTGTCCTGCACGTTTACCCTTACAGCACTATCATCTTTAGAAACCGGCATGGAAAAATCAGAACCCGGATGGTTTATTTCGGTATTGAGCAATGCCTTTAGATCGCGTGCTACTCCCAAATGTGATGCAGCATCGCCTCTGTTTGCGGTAAGTCCTATTTCAATTCTGGTATCAGTATATACAGGAAAGTAATCGGAAGCAGGCGAGCCCGGTTTATATTCTTTTGGCAAAACCAGAATACCATCGTGACTATGACCCAAACTCAGTTCATCTTCGGCACATATCATTCCTTCGCTTACCTCGCCCCTGATTTTTGATTTTTTAATTTCAAACGGTTCACCGTTTACAGGATATACTTTGCTGCCCGGTGTAGCTACCAGCACTTTTTGTCCGGCTGCTACATTTGATGCCCCGCATACAATTTGAAGCAATTCGGGTTGACCGATATTTACGGTAGTTACCCGCAAGCGGTCGGCATTGGGATGCTTTTCGCAAGTCATTACTTCGCCTACTACAATACCTTCCAGTGCTCCGGGAATATTTTGATAAGACTCCAAACCATCTACCTCAAGGCCGCAACCTGTAAGCAGGTCAGCAATCTGAGCGGGCGACAGATCGGTACGTATAAGTTCTTTTAACCAGTTGTATGAAATTTTCATGTGCGCGTATCGTGGAATGAAAGGCACGAAAATACACATTTGTCGTATAGTTCACGGATGAATTGAATATTCGGAGTATCAAATTGCTATTCTGTGTTATTTTTGCCTGTATGAAACAAACCACCTTGGTTATGGGAGCATCGCCCAATGCGGCCCGATACAGTTATATGGCTACACAGTTGCTGAGAAGTCATCAGTATCAGGTTATCGCATTCGGACTTAAAGCCGGGAAAATAGAAGATACCGAAATAACCCAGCTACTGCCTGAGTCGGACATTGATACAGTAACATTATACCTTGGTCCACAAAATCAGGTTCCGTATGTAGATTATTTGTTGAAGCTAAAACCGGCAAGGGTTATTTTCAATCCGGGAACAGAAAATCCCGAATTGCAGGCTTTGCTGCAAGAACATGGCATTCAGGTTATAGAGGCCTGTACATTGGTGATGCTGCGCACTGGTCAGTATTAAGAATACAAAATCACGTACATTTGCATACGTATTTAGACACACATATGAGAATAGTATTCATTGCATCCATTTTACTTTTTATTGCCGCCTGCGAATCGCCTAAAGAGAAAATGCTGAAAAGCATTAAAAACACAGAAACTAACGACAGCATTTTTTCACCTCAGATGCTGAATGAGCGTAAGCGACTGTATCTTGAATTTGCCGATAAATATCCGGATGATGAGCAATCGCCTGTTTTTATGTTTAAGGCTGCTCAGCTATGCAATGGACTGGCATCGCACCATGAAGCCATTACCATCTTAAACGATTTGATGAATGCCTACCCCAAAAGCGCGGTAGCCGAAAATGCATTGTTTTTACAGGCATATATTTTTGAAAATGCACTGAACAATACCGAAGCTGCCGAACGAACCTATAAAAAGTTTCTGGAAAAGTATCCCACCAGTGAAATGGCCGAAGATGCTGAAATGTCGCTGAAGTACCTGGGAAAATCGCCTGAACAGATTTGGGATGATATAAGTAAAAAGTAATACTTATTTAACTGCTGCGGTGCTACCTGATTTTGACCATATCGGTAGCAAATTCTTTGTTCAGGTAATTGACAATTTCTTTGTCCGAGAGTCCTTCTATCAGTTTGCCTTCCTTAGCGATGGCAATGGTTCCTTTTTCTTCAGATACTACAAGTGCAACAGCATCAGTTTGCTCAGTAATGCCCAATGCCGATAAGTGTCTGAGCCCATATTTGTTTTGTACTTCAGGATTTTCGCTAACCGGTAAAATGGCATTGGCCGCCTTTATTTTACTGTTGGCAATAATCACGGCTCCATCGTGCAGCGGACTGTTTTTGCTGAAAATACTAATGAGAAGGCGCTTGGTAATATGGGCATCCAGAATTTCGCCACTGGCACCAATAAATTTCATTTCGCTGGTTTTGGGAAAAACAAGTAGTGCCCCCGAGCGTGACTGAGCCAGCACACTGCACGCATCTACTATTTCTTCAAAGTTGGTGTGAAATTCTTTCTGAATTTTCCAGTTCCAAGGCAACAAATTGAAAACAGAAAAATTTTCATTGCCAAATGTACCTTTCCCCAGCAGCAGCAAAAACTTACGTATTTCTTGCTGAAACACGATAAGAATAGCGATAAAACCTACTTTAATAAACTCATCCAGTATACGCTCGGTAACGCGTAGCTCGAAATAACTGACAATAATCCAAAATACATAAATGGTTATTAAACCAATGATCATATTGAAGGCCAGACTACCTTTCAATAGCCTGTAAAGCTGGTAAAGGATGATAGCTACCAGCAGCACATCAATGAGGTTGATGAGGGAGAGGTTTGAATATAATTTATGTAATTTTTCCATTCAGTGCTTCTACAAGATTAATACATTCCATGGCCTCTTTTACATCATGCACCCGTAAAATATTAGCTCCGTTCAGTAAAGCAATGGTATGCAGCACTGTAGAGCCATTGAGCGATTTTTCAGCCGTAGCATGAATGATCTTTTGTATCATACTTTTACGCGAAACACCAGCCATTACGGGTAGACCGAATATACCAAAATCCGATAGCGAACGCAGCAGTGTGTAATTGTGTTCAAGCGTTTTTCCAAATCCAAAACCGGGATCGATAACGCAGTCTGATATGCCTGCTTTGCGCAGCTTCTCCAATTTATCTGAAAAGTAGCTCATCACATCCAGCACAACATTGTCGTATGTAGGATTCTGCTGCATGGTTTGGGGCACTCCCTGCTTATGCATGATAAAATAAGGAATTTCCAATTCAGCAACCGTTGGTATCATATTTTCATCGTCATCGCCTGAAGATATATCGTTAACAGCTGAGGCTCCAGCGTTGACTGCATGCCGTGCCACATTTGCCCTGAATGTATCAATACTTAGCGGCACATCCGGGAAAGCGCTGTGTAATGCCTCAATAACAGGCAAAACGCGGTCTGTTTCTTCCTGTTCAGTGACAGGCGTTGCACCCGGACGGCTTGAATATCCGCCCACATCGAGTATTGCAGCGCCATCATTTACCATACTGGCGGCCATGTCTAATGCCTCGCTAATGTGCTGTTTACGACTGTGTGTATAGAACGAATCCGGAGTTGCATTTATAATGCCCATAACCACAGGCTTGTGCAGCGTTACTAATTTTCCGTTAAAATTTAGTGTATTTTTTCTTTCAGGTACTTGCAATTTCACGTCCACGTGTATTTTTGTGCGTATACATACAAATAAACAAACCTCCCTTGATAAATCAAACATCACATCAGTACGATACAGTTATAGCTGCCTGCCGCGATATCTTTATTAAGAAAAATAAAGATTACGGAACATCGTGGCGTGTTATGCGCAACAGCTCAATCATGGATCAGATTTTTATAAAGGCGCAGCGCATAAAAACCATTGAAGAAAAAAAATCGCAGAAGATAAATGACAGTACCGAAAGTGAATTTGCAGGTATTATTAACTACTGCGCCATTGCGCTTATTCAAATGGAACTTAACGAAGCGGATGGCCTGAATCCCGACATTCAGATGCTTACATCCATGTATGACAAACAGATTGCGTTAACCAAAGATCTGATGACACAAAAGAACCACGACTACGGTGAAGCCTGGCGCGATATGCGGGTAAGCACATTTACCGATATGCTTTTGATGCGGTTGCTGCGCATACGACAGATTGAAGAAAGCAATGGACAAACCATAGCAAGCGAAGGAGTGGAATCTAACATCCGCGATATGATTAATTATTCCGTATTTGCCCTGATACAACTCAGCGAACAAAAAAATTCAACAACAGTATGAAATACGTTATCACATTCAGCCGAATTTTTGTAGGTGTATTATTTATTATTTCGGGCCTGATAAAAGCCAATGATACTATCGGTTTCTCATATAAGCTGGAAGAATACTTTGAAGTTTTTCACATGCCATTTTTCGTACCCTGGGCTGCAGGCCTGGCTATGTTTATATGCATATTTGAAATCATCGTAGGTGTGGCTTTGCTGCTGGGTGCCTATTCACATTTGAACGCCTGGCTGCTGCTCTTGATGATTGTTTTTTTTACCCTGCTTACCGGTTATTCGGCCATTACAAATAAGGTTACCGACTGTGGTTGCTTTGGGGATGCCATTAAATTAAAACCGGTTGAATCGTTTTTCAAAGATTTGGTTCTGCTGGCTTTTATTCTAATCATATTTTACGGACACAAGCAAATTCGTCCGCTTTTTAATAAAGGCATTCAAAGCATCGCTTTATTTATATCAACGCTGGTAGTTACTGCATTTACTTTCTACACGTATATGTTTTTGCCAAAGATTGATTTTCTACCTTATAAAGAAGGCAATGATATTTTATCTCTGATGCAAATACCCGAAGGATCACCCCGCGATTCATTTCAAATGGTATTTATTTATGAGAAAGATGGCAAGCAACTGGAACTTGGAATTAATGATATTGGAAAACTTGATGACAGCTATACATTTATTGACCGTAAAGATAAACTCATACGCAAAGGATACGAGCCACCTATTCATGATTTCAGCCTATACAATGCCGATGGCGTAAATTATACGGATTCGTTGCTGCTTAATCAGGGTTACAAACTAGTACTTACACAAACCAAGATAGAACATAGCCGTCACATCGAAGGTAAAATAGCTCAATTAGCCGTGCAGTGGCAGGCCTCCGGCCGAACGCTTTGGGGTCTTACTTCTACCCCACTTGATGCTGTGGAAGCTTACCGCCACGACAATCAATTGCCTGTAACCTATTATACAATGGATGCTACACCCATAAAATCGATGGTACGGTCTAACCCCGGACTTATTTTGATGCGCGGGTCGGTGGTTGTAAAAAAATGGTCTTCATACAATTTCCCTACTTATGAAATAGTAATGAAGTATGTTAACTGATGCCGTTCAGTTACCTGCACGCATATATTTAGTGGGTATGCCCGGTGCAGGTAAATCGACATTGGCCAAAAAGCTGGCGAATTTCCTCAACTATACGTATGTTGATTTGGATGAATTTATCAGCCAGCACACAGGTAAAAACATAGAACAACTCTTTACGCAGTATGGCGAAGAAGCATTCAGACTTACCGAATCTGTGTTGCTGCGCGAAACGATTCAATTCGAAAATGCGATTATTGCCACCGGTGGTGGCACCGCTGCATGGCATGAAAACATGAGCTGGATGAATGAAAACGGATACACTATATATATATATTGCACTGAAAATTTCATATTAGGTCGGCTTTTACAAGGTAGTAGGGATAGCAGGCCGCTGCTAAAAAACCGCACCGAAGCCGAACTTCGTGTGTGGATACACGAAACACTGGAGAAGCGCAAACCCTTTTATGAACTGGCCAAATTGCGGATTGAAGCTCCTGTAAAATCAGTCAAAACCCTTATTAATACTGAACTTTCAGCTGTTTTCACCCCAACACACAAATGAACAAATCGGCCGGAAGTGGCGCAGTTGTTGAAAACCTGTTAAAATATTTTAACGGTACTTCAAAAAAAATATAGCTGAAACACTTGACAAATAAAGGCAGTTTCATATGTTTGTTATTGTAATAACAAACCTCTTAAATAATTAATCATTATGAACAAATCAGATTTAATCGACAAAATGGCTAACGATGCCAAGCTTACTAAAGTTCAAGCTGCTGCTGCTTTAGATTCTTTCATGAGTGCTACACAAGGTGCACTGAAAAAGAATGACAAAGTAATTCTTGTTGGCTTTGGTACTTTCTCAGTAACTAAGCGTGCAGCTCGCAAAGGCCGCAATCCTCAAACAGGAAAAGAAATTAACATCCCTGCTAAAAAAGTTGTTAAGTTCAAAGCAGGTGCTGGCTTACAAGGCAAAATCAAGTAATTGATCTAACCCAAGCTAAAAAAAAATCCCGCAAGCAATTGCGGGATTTTTTTATTCTCCGTAGTACTCTACAAATTGCCGTTCGGTTTCGTAAAGTTTAATGCAATGAAGCAGCCCTTTGTCGATATGAGGCTCCAGCTGATTCCAAATTTCAACGACAAGATTTTCAATTGAGGCCATCTTTCCCTGCATAAAGTCGACATCGGTATTGATATTTTTATGGTCTAGTTTATCAACGATATATTCCTCAACTATTTTTTTAAGTTTCTTCAAATCCATCACCATTCCCGTTTCCGGGTCAGCAACACCTTTCAGGGTCACATACATTTCAAAATTGTGCCCGTGATAATATTTATTGGCGCATTTACCGAAAAATGCTTCGTTCTGTTCTTCGCTCCAATTTGGATTGTATAGCTTGTGGGCTGCGTTGAAGTGTACCTTGCGGGTAATGTAAACGGTTTTTTTACGATTGTTCATCCGAGTAAAAATCGAGCTGCAAATATAGACACAGATATCGTATTTCTGTTTTTTATGCTCATATATATTGAATACCTTAGTCCGATAAAGCGTATTTTCGTGAGCAAAATCAGGCAGATATGATCATAGTTACAGGAGCTGAAGGCTTCATTGGCAGTGCATTAGCAGCAGGATTAAATCAGGCCGGATACCGCGATGTGGTTCTGGTTGATGATTTCAGTACAGGCGTGCGAAGTGCAAATTTAGCGGGTAAACAATTTACAGAAAGGGTTGAACGTACGAATTTTAATCAGTGGCTGACCAAAAATCAACAACACGTTCAGTTTATTTTCCATATAGGTGCACGAACAGATACTACCGAAAAAAATGAAGCAATATTTAAAGAGCTGAACCTGGACTACACCCGTGAGCTATGGAATCAATGTATCGAATACGGAATTCCGTTGGTTTATGCTTCATCAGCTGCTACCTACGGAAATGGTGAACACGGCTATTCGGATGACGAAAGCAACCTGCATTTACTAAAACCCATGAACCCCTACGGTCATTCAAAAAATGAATTTGATAAATGGGCAGTTTCGCAAAAAAGGCAACCCTACTTTTGGGCAGGCTTAAAATTTTTCAATGTATATGGCCCCAATGAATATCATAAAGGTCGGATGGCTTCAGTTATACTCCATGCTTATGAGCAAATAACAGAAACAGGCAAACTGAAACTCTTCAAATCGCATAGAAGCGAGTATAAAGACGGAGAGCAAAAACGCGATTTCATATATGTAAAAGATTTGGTTGATGTATGTATTTACCTGATGAATCACCGTAAAAATAGTGGTATTTACAACCTGGGGACAGGCCACGCTCGTACCTGGAATGACCTGGCAAAAGCTATTTTCAATGCCCTTCAAATGCCCGTGAATATAGAATATATAGATATACCCGAAGACATCAGGGATACATATCAATACTTTACGGAAGCCGACATGAGTAAGCTTCGCAGCATTGGCTATACAGGTGAATTTACCAGTGTTGAAGACGGGGTAAATGACTACGTGCGTAATTATTTAATGACTCATGCGTATATGTAACTAAACTACATTGGTTAAAAGCAAGCACTCATATCTGCGCTGGTTTATGGCACTCAGTGTGTGCCTTGTACTGGCATTTACTTACGAGTATCGTATGGGCGGGCAAAACAGCATGTCCGAATCGGAAGCTTATGAAAAGTTACAGCAGGTTGCCGGCAACAAAGAGTTACTTTTCATAACCACATTGGGTACAGAACTATGCGATACACTGCAACTGAATCGTAATCAACGAGAACTTATTGAACACGCAGACGAGAACAGTTACCTACTTTTTATTTATCAGAATGATACACTTACGTACTGGACAAGTAATGTTGTAAATCCAGAAAATTTCAATGTTTCGCTGCGTAGAGGAAGTGGCTATATAGAACTTATAAACGGCAGCTATATCTATCATAATCACTTGAGGGGGAGTTATCGCTTTGTTTTTATGTATAAACTTAAAAGCAATTACGGTTTCAAAAATCAATACATACAAAATACCTATAGCCGCGAATTATCCTATATACGAGAGGCACGATTCAGTGCTGATACAACAGCATATCCTCATATTGTCAGAGACATCATCAAACAACCCCTTTTTAGCTGTCAGATAAGTGGTGTAAATCAAAACCTGCCAGGTTGGTTTATGATTCTGCTTGTTTTGGTTTTCTTGGCTTGGTCGGGGATGCTACACATTACATTCAGGCACTTCATGGTTCAAAACACCTTGGTGACAAGTATAGCGTTTATTGCCTTCTGGATTTTTGTGCGCATTAGTAATTTATACCTACACTGGCCGATTTCCGTTTACAATACACGTTTATTCAATCCTTCGGTGTATGCATCATCCAACTGGTTTCCATCATTGGGTGATTTGCTGCTGGACAGTGCTTTGCTGCTTTGGTATTTTGTACTGCTAGAGACCAAACTTGGAACACGTGATGACAATAGAAAATCAACTACACTGCACTACCCATTTTACATCTGGCTTTTAGCAGCATTTACGGTTGCCCATGTCACTATTTTATCTATCAAAAGCCTGACCATCGACTCGCAGATTTCATTTGATATCAATAATATTTTCAGTATTAATCTGTTCACTTATCTGGGGCTGATGGTTATCATCATACAAATGCTGGTTGTATATTTTGTTACCCGCAATCTGATACGCTACTACCGAAATATGACAGCAACTATGAGGTATCGCGCAGGAGTTGGATTTGCTGTTGTATGTATTGGGTATATCATACTTGCAAATTCTTCACCTGATATTAGTAATTTTCAGATAGCCATGTCACTTATGGTGCTCTTTATCTTTATCGGTCTAAAGCTGATGAAACTTAAACTGAACAGATTTCAACAGTACTTTACCGTTATTTTCATCATCGCACTTTCTATATCTGTTTCTATTCAGCATTGGTCAGAAAACAAAGACCGCGAAAACCGAAAACTATTTGCTATAAAACTTATTTCGCAAAATGATATTACAACCGACTACTTCTTGCGAAACGTTGAAAATAAAATAGTGAATGATGAGTTTATCAATGATTATTTCCGCAATCCGCTTATATCTAAAAATCAGTTTGAAAAAAGGTTCCGTCAACTCTACTTTACAGGCTACCTGAGCAAATACGAAGTTAATGTACTGGACTACGATTTGATGGGTTACCATTTTAAGGAGCGTAACGTTTTTAGCTATGCAGCCATACGTAAAGTATACGAAAAGCAATCGGCAGAATCGATAAATAAATATTTCCGTTACACAACTGACGAGAGTGAAACGAAGGGATATATCGCACGGTTTATTGTTACAGAAGTAAATAAACCAGTGGGCTATTTATTTGTGCTTCTTAAGCCAAAACTTATACAGGATGAAAACCGGTTTGATGAATTGCTTATTGATGGTTTCAGACAGGTAGGTCGTAAAGATGTAAACTATTCGTATGCAGTTTATAAAAATAGAAACATTATTTATCAAAGCGGTGATTTCCCTTACCGTATCCGCAACACATGGCCTGACTCAAAAGAGGATTATTTTTACTTTGAAGAAAACGATTACGAGCACCTGCTCCATTCCGATAATGATGTGTGGACGGCTGTGGTCAGCAAACCAGTAAGTAGCGGTTTGCAAACGGTTGGTTTATTTTCATTTGTATTCACACTGTGCACCATTGTACTCATACTAATTTTGTTTGTATATGTTGTACTAAACTCTGATTTATATCAGAAATATCCGTGGCTGTATAAAGGCATAATACGTCCATTGCAGTCGATATTTAACCGATTACTGCTGGTAAGTACACCCGATGCCTTGTATTTACGAACCCGAATACAGGCAGCAATACTATTCATATTATTTGTGACCTTACTTTGCAGCGCTTATTTCACTATTCGTTTTATTACCGAAAAGTATAACAACCGACAAACCGAGCGGTTAATGAAAAAACTAAGAAACGTAGTACTAACGCTTGAAAATGAAAAACTAAACACTTACGAGCTGACCGTAAACAGTGAAACCGAAGCATTTATTAATCAAATGGCCGATTTGTACGATACAGATATAACGCTGTTTGATAGTAAAGGGTATGCCGTTGCATCGAGCATTTCTAAGTTGTATGATGAAGGAATTGTATCGCGCCTGATGCCAAGTGAGGCCTATTACCACCTGCATCTACTTAAAGAATCTCAGTACATAAATAATGAGAAGATAGCATCGCTACCGTTTCAGGCAGCCTATGCCCCCGTTTTTAAAGCTAAGGGAGATGTATTAGGATACATACAGCTGCCTTACTTCAGCCGCAGTGCCGAGCTTACAACTGAAATTTCATCTGTGGTAGTTGGATTTATTAACCTGTATGTGGTTCTATTCATTATTATCGGGCTTATAGCTTACCTCATTACACGCAATATATCGTATCCTCTGGCGTTGATACAGCAGCGACTTTCGGGTACGCGGCTAGGCGAAAAAAATGAGCCCATAAGCTGGTATCGGAATGATGAGATAGGTGAACTTGTGAAACAATACAACCAAATGATTGAGCAACTGGAGGCCAGTGCACGCAAATTGGCGGAAACCGAACGCGAAGGCGCATGGCGTGAAATTGCGCGCCAAATTGCTCACGAAATAAAAAATCCATTGACCCCAATGAAGTTGAGTGTTCAGCATCTGCAAAGGGCATATGCTCAAAACGACCCTAATATTTCGGAGAAAATAGACCGCACTGCCAAGCTGCTTGTAAAACAAATTGATACTCTTAGCGAACTGGCTACTGAGTTTTCATCATTTGCCAAAATGCCGGCACCTGTTTATGAATCGATTGATGTGTGTTATGAACTGCAAACCATTGTTGAACTTTACAGACTGGAAACCCCGCATACCATCGATTTCAGGTGCAGTGTACAAAATGAACTGTACTTCGACCGATCATACCTGACACGCTCAGTTGGCAATCTGATTAAAAATGCACTGCAAGCTATACCGGAACATACAGAAGGCTTAGTAACTGTTTATGTTCATGAATCAGACAATGATTTTGTGATTGAAGTAGCTGATAATGGAAGCGGCATGACCGAAGAATCTGCCTCGATGATATTCAAGCCTTACTTTAGCACAAAAGTGAGCGGAATGGGACTGGGCTTACCTATCGTAAAAAATATGATAGAGAGCGGCAACGGAAAAATATTTTTCAAAACTAAAACAGGTATCGGAAGTACATTTACCATCGTACTGCCCAAATAAATTCACATGCAGAAGTGCCGGCTGTTATTTACGCTTCTACTCATTTACAGCAGCCAGGCCATGGCGCAGTGGCAGCCATACATTCGCACAAAAACACTCATAGCAGATGCCGATACCATACGTATAGACAGTGTGGCCATAACACCCGGCACGGTTACACTTACCGGCTACAAGCAAGGCACCGATTATGAATTAGATTATGCCAATGGTTTATTGATAAACAAAAGTATTCCAAAAGGAAGCCGTATTGACTTGCGATACCAGGCAGTAGCATATGACCTCAGGCAAAAATTCCAAAATAAAAATCCGAACATCATACAGCCGGAATTCAGAGAAATTAAAAATCCGTTTCTTTACACACCCGAAGTTTCAGCAACCGAATTTTTTAACCGCGAAGGCGTAAAAATGAATGGTAATCTGGCTCGAGGAGTTGCATTCGGAAACAATCAGGATTTAGTGCTTAACTCCAATCTAAATCTTCAACTGGCTGGCAAATTAGCCAATGAAATTGATGTGCTGGCAGCCATCAGCGATGAGAATAACCCCATACAGCCCGAGGGAAACACACAGCAACTGCAGGATTTCGACAGGGTATTTATTCGATTGAGCAAGCAAAGCCACCAGCTTACAGTGGGTGATTTTGAAATGACACGGCCGAATGATAGCTACTTCATGAATTACTTTAAAAAATCACGTGGCGGGCAAGTTCAAACTTCTTTTGCGTCAAAAAAAGCGGGTGTTACTACTTTGGGTGCTGAAGGTGCGATTTCGCGTGGACGATTTTCACGCAATGTGATTAACGGTATTGAAGGTAACCAGGGACCGTACCGATTGAATGGCGCAAACGGAGAAACCTTTATCATCATTATATCAGGCACTGAATCTATTTATCTGGATGGTGAGAAACTGACACGAGGTGAACAAAATGACTATGTCATTGACTATAACTCGGGTGAACTTATTTTCATGCCTAAACGCATCATCACACAATACAGTCGGATAATAGCAGAATTTCAGTATGCAGACAGGAATTATGCACGTTCGGTATTTCACATGCGAGGTTCGCAGCAATACAAATCCGTTAAGTTGTATGCCAATTATTTTTCAGAACAGGATCATAAAGATCAGCCTTTTTTACAAAACCTTACCGACAGCAATAAAAATGTACTGGCATCAGTTGGTGATAACCTGAATCAGGCATTAGCAGTGAGTGAAACCCCTACTGAAGTTTTTATACCCAATAAAATTTTATATCGTAAGATTGACACATTAGGATTCAGCGGAGTTTATGCTCATGCCACCGAACCTGGTTCTTCTGCTATATTTTATGAGGTACGTTTTAGCTTTACCGGTGCAAACAGAGGCAACTACATACTTTCTCAAACCGCTGCAAACGGCAGAGTTTTCAAGTGGGTGGCACCTATTGGCGGAATACCTCAAGGTGATTATGAACCTGTAGTACTGCTGGTGAGTCCCAAAAGACTCCAAATGCTGAATACCGGAATAATTATTCAACCAGGTAACACTACCACAATTCAAATTGAAGCAGCACGCAGTATTTACGATAAGAATTTATTTTCAACGAAGGATAAGGCTGATGATGGTGGAAACGGGTTTAGAGCGCTGGCTTCACATATCGTTACACTAGGTAGCAGCAAGGAAGCGTGGCTATGGAAAACAGAAGCGAACTATGAATTTGTTGACCGCCAGTTCAGGTATGTGGAACGTTACCGTAATGTTGAGTTTGACCGCATATGGAACAGACTGCTGATTAATCAGCCAACTACCGATACCGGTTTTGAAGAACATATCGTATTTGCCAAAACAGGTCTGAAACATACACGTTACGGTACAGTTGATTACCAGATGGGCTATTACGACAGAGACAAACAATTCAGCGGAATGCAGCATGCGGCCACAGCTTCATTAAAAGCAGGAAAGTATCAAGTGAATGGCGATGCCGAACTTATTCAAACAAAAAATACTGCTAATGGCCCTGAAGTATCTAATGAAGTGACACGTTACCGAATAGACGGAGGTCGTGAGTTGTATAAAGTTTTTAGCGGTATTAATATACAGCGTGAAGAGAGTAACTTCAGGCTTAGCGGTGATACACTGCTTAGTGGTAGTTATGCCTATAATCAATACGGGGTGTACTTGCGCAGCAATGACAGTGGCGATGTCAATTTCCGGGTTGATGTAAATGAACGAAAAGATTATCAGCCCCGAATTTCTGAATTGCTCTTGGCTACAACTGCACGCACAGCCAATGCCGCTGTTTCTGTGGTTCAGAAAAACGGAAACAGACTGGTATCAAATGCGGCATACCGAGAATTTGCTGTAAACGATACCGGCAATAAAACACTGCAAAACGAAAGAACCATGCTTGCCCGCGTTGAGTATGATTACTCATTCATAAAACGTGTTTTTACGGCCAATACCTACTATCAGGTAGGTTCGGGCAATGAATTGCGCAGAGACTTTCAGTACCTTGAAGTACTGCCGGGTCAGGGTCAATATGTATGGCGCGATTTTAATAACGATGGCGTTCAGACATTGAATGAATTTCTACCCGCATCGTCAGCCGACAGAATTCAGGCAAATTTCATACGGGTATTTTTGCCAACCAACAGCCTTGTACGTGTAAATAATAATCAGTTTAACCAAACCCTCAACATCAATCCGGCTACAGTATGGTATAATGCCAAAGGCTGGAAGAAGCAACTAGCCAAGTGGAGCAGTCAGACGGCTATACGTATGGAACGAAAAACAACAGACTTGTCGTTAATCGGGTTTATCAATCCATTTATGTTTAATGTGGCCGACAGTCAGCTTATATCAAATGCTTCAATCATTCGTAACACGCTGTTCTTTAACCGGAGCGATCCTAAATTTGGATTTGATTTAACACAAAGCGACAGCCGAAGCAAAAACTTTCTAACAAATGGATTTGATTCGAGAATACGCCAGGAGCAGGGTGCAAATATTCGGTGGAACTTTACATCCGATTGGGGTTTTACAGTAAATTATCTTCAGGGCATACGCACGTTTACATCCGACTTCTTTATCACTAATAATTACCGATATACATTTACAGAAGTAAAGCCTAAAGTCATCTGGCAAACATCTCAGCAGCTGCGAATAACTGCAATAGTGGGGTGGTTCAAAGGTGAAACACCAGCTGAATTAGGTAAAATTATGGGCGAGAATTTGGAGTATGGAGGCGAATTCAGGTATGCATGGGCAAAAACAGGTATTATAAATGCACGATACAGTTACTATCAAATAGCGTTCAACGGAGACATTGCAAGTCCGTTAGGTTATGATATGATGCAGGGCTTAACATCCGGTGCAAATCAGTTGTGGAACATTAATATTCAGCAACGTGTGGGTGGGAATATACAAGTTACGTTTAACTATGATGGCCGTAAAGGTGAAAATCAAAATACCATACATATTGGCCGTGTAGAAGCCAGGTATTTATTTTAACTGATACAGTCTATGGGTTTCGATGTATTCTTTCACAGAATCGGGCACCATGTAATGAATGGATTTCCCCGCCTGAATCATATCGCGAACATACGTTGACGAAATATTGAGCAAAGGCACTTCGAATAACTTAATTTTAGGATGATTGGCCAACAGCGGATTTTCATGAAAGCCCGCTCTACGGTAAACATATACTGTATGGTGCTCAAGAATTTCGGCATAGTCTTTCCATAAATGAAACGACTGCAGATTATCACCACCAATGATAGGGACAAATGAAACTGACGGATACTTTAAACGCAGGTGGCGTAGTGTATGAACTGTATACGATGGGCGCTCAAGACTAAACTCAAAATCAGAGGCAATGAATCGGGGTTCATCTGCCACAGCCAGTTTTAACAAATGCAGGCGTTGGTGTTCATCCAGCAATTCATCGTTTTGCTTAAACGGATTCTGTGGTGAAACTACAAACCATACCGTATCTATAGCTGTAAATTCGATAAAATAATTTGCTATAAGCAAATGTCCGGTATGTACCGGATTGAAGGAGCCGAAAAATAAGCCTACTGTACTCATGCCATTAAAAACTGGTCAATTAATCGTTCAGCTTCTCCCAATGCTGTGTCCAGATGTTCATTGAGCAATACAGCATCAAATTTATTTTCGTATGACAATTCATGCACAGCTTTATCAATGCGCATGCGAATTGTTTCCTCTGTTTCGGTAGAACGGAATCGCAATCGCTGTTCAAGTGATTGTATACTGGGTGGTTTAACAAATACAGCCAATGCATTATTGCCAAAGTATTTTTTAATATTCAAGCCACCCTCTACATCTACATCAAAAATTACGGCTTTATTCATGCTCCATATCCGATCTACTTCAGCTTTTAGGGTGCCGTAGAATTTACCTCCATACACTTCTTCGTATTCCAGAAATTCACCTGCGGCAATTTTTTGCTTGAATTCATCGGTAGTCATGAAATAATAGTCTTTACCGTGCACTTCATTTTGTCTGCGCGGACGCGTACATGCACTTACAGAAAACAAAATGCGCTGATCAACTGACAGCAGATGTTTAACAATGGTAGTTTTACCACTTCCCGATGGTGCACAAAATATTATGACCTTATTCATATACTGTGGATTGTGCCTTGTGCTGTAATTATATGACGTTGTTCAGTTGCTCTTTAATTTTCTCCAATTCATCTTTCATCTCTACTACACGCTGCTGTATTTTAAAATGGTTGGCTTTTGAACCGATGGTATTTATTTCGCGGCCCATTTCCTGGGCAATAAAGGCGAGTTTTTTACCGGAGGATTTTTGTTTCATGGTTTTACTGAAGTACTCGCAGTGCTGAAGCAGTCTGGCTTTTTCCTCACTTATATCCAGTTTCTCTATGTAATAAATGAGCTCCTGCTCAAAACGGTTTTTATCTACAGTATCTTCCTTTAGCTGTGCCAGTTCACCTTCCATACGTGAACGTATGTTTTGTATGCGCTCAGGGTCTAGTGTCTGTATTTCTTCAAGCAATCGCATAATTGACTGATTCATGCGTGCAAGTTCGGATTGCAGCATTTCGCCTTCCTGCATACGAAACTTTTCAAAATCGATAAATGCCTTATTTACCGTATCCAGAATAATTTTATTGTCTTCGGCATTGTCTTCTTCTGCAGGAGGTTGAAATAGATTGGGTAGCGTAAGCAAGCCCGCAGCCAGCGAGCTTGTGTCTGTTCCAGTTTCTCGGCATACTGAGGCAAGTTCGTTCAGATAATAAGCTGCTACATCCTTGTTTATAGGCATGACTTTATCTTCGGCATGCTTAAACTGTACGTGAATATTGATCTGACAAGTGCCACGTTCAATCAGTCTGTTTATCTCTTTTCTTAATTCCTGTTCTTTGTTTTGCCATACTTTGGGCAACCGCAGGTTCAATTCAACGAATTTACTGTTGAGTGATTTAAACTCGACCTTTATGGTAAATCGTTCGGTTTCCAGTTCAGCCGAACCGTATCCGGTCATGGATCTAATCATACTGTGTACGTTTTGACAAAAGTAAGTGAATTTACATATGTCGCAAGTTTTAGTATAACTAAGCAGGTGATGGTATAAACAAAAGCCCCGAATTACTTCGGGGCTTTTGTCAATAAACTAATTAGTATTTCACTACTTTAAAACTTCGTATTGTGCTACCCGTTACTTTAACGAAATAAATTCCGGCCGGTTGCTCTGCTAGTTTATCCAATTGAACTGAACTTGCACCGGGTAGTATCTGTGAAGTAAATTCATCTACTACTTTTCCATGTAAATCACATACGGTAACCTTTATAGTCTCTGCTTCAGCAGCCTGAATCAAAAGAGCAGTAGTTACAATAAATGGATTCGGATAGGGTGTGATGGAAGCTCCCTGCTCTATGCGGTTTGATACACGTATAATCTCACTTAGTTGCTCGGTTCCGTCCATATCAGTTTGAGCTAAGCGGTAGTAAATATCAGCATTATTAGCTAATACAGAATTATCCACCCAATTGTAGTGTTTTATCTGCATCGAATTTCCATTTCCGAATATTGTGTAAACCGGCTCAAAATCGACTGCATTGAATGAACGCAGCAATACAAAAGACTTGTGATTTATTTCAGATGCGGTAGTCCAGCTTACTAAAGCATTTGTTCCCGATGCAACCGCTGAGAACTGAACAAGTTTAACAGGCAACGGATTAACTGCTGAGTCAGTGAAAGTAAATATACCTGTAGCAGCGACTGAACCTGTAGTAACCGATGCAGTAAGTGCATTAACCGATGCAGCATTATATCTAAACCAATTAGTACCGGGACCTGTGTAGTTAGCAATTTGAGTATTGGCGATGGTATTGATGTTTCCAACAACATTTGAATCGAGCATCAGTGAAAGTGCATACGTAAATCCGCTGCCACCGGTTTGCTGTATATCATAATATGCATTACTAAACGATGCTGCAACAGGTGTATTAGCCGGGTTAGTACCTGAATAATAGCGTACGGAAACTGAGCCGGGCACTGTGCCTGCTGTTCCCCATACAGCTTTGGCTATGAGACGAGAACCAAAATAAAACTGTGTGCTGTCGAGTGCCGCAGGAGCTTTATCAGCAAATGCTGAAGGTGGTGCTGTTGTTGGTGTAAACTCAACAGAACCAATATCGGTAGCTCCGCTGGTTAAAGATGTCGATCTTACACCGGTTGCTGAACTATAATCATCTGAAATTCCAGGAATTCGAATACCTTTTCCATTGGCATACCAGCTTGCAGGGTTAGATATGTTTATAGACAAATCGCCAATAGCTGTATCAGTATATAAATTCTCTGCAGGAATATTCGTTACTGATTCAGCCCAGTTGGTGTTATACGTAGTGGTGTAAAGAGTATTCAGTGCTGTCCAGCTGTTTACTACACCGGTAGGTAGCATTGCCAGTCGGGCTGTGTCATTTACTATAAACAAATTGTAGTTAATATTTGCGCCTGTAACTCCGGTAGCCGAGACCGAGGTAACTGCATAGTTATTGAATGCAACTGTTGGTATACGCTTGTTATAAACAATATTGTTTCGGAAGTTAATGGTAGATGTGGTTGTATTTCTGAAAAAGCCTGTAGATATATTTGATGTTGATACGTTTGTACCGTTTATAAATATCGAATTATAGGCATAGGTATTGGTTCCGGCTGAGAAATCGCTGATGCCATAAACAATTGATTCGTTGATAGCAGAGTCGCCAAGTGCAATTTGATTGTTGGCAACAAGAGCAGAAGCAGCCGTTCCGACATTGATACCGTGCACCACAGGACCCGTAGTACCGGTTCCCGTTCCGCGTGCTCCTATATTTTTTATGCGATTACGAGTAATCGTGACATTTGCAACTGTACCTGCATTTATCATTATTCCGCTAACCACATAAGCAGCAGTTCCTGTATTTGTTTGTTGAATATTGCGGATATTATTTCGTGTGATGATTAAACCGGAAGGAGGCGCACTAGTTACCGCTATACCTACAGGCCTGAATGACGATGTAGTAGAACCGGTTGAATTAGCTAAAATATCACGGATGGTATTGTTTTGAACAACTACTGAACTAGCAGTAGATGTAGTAATGGTAATGCCAGCAGTGCGAGAAAGCGCATTACGGTAAAAATACATGTTTCCAATCAGGTTATTTTCAACCAGTACTGTGGTTCCGCCATTTACAGTTATAGCACCATTATCCTGTCCATTCAATAATGTGTCATATGGCATAGCTGCGCCACCCAGTGTATTGTTAGTTACAATGGTATTCCCACCAGAAACTAAAATCGCATTTAAAGCTGCTGTTCCGGTAGCTGCCAGATTAGAAATGGTATTGTTGGTAATAGTAATAGGCAAAGCTGCATTTACACCTGCGGTGAGTATAATACCCGAAAGGGCACCAGTCGTTTGAAAAGCTATACCACTTCGATCTGCTGCTGCACCACCAATTGAGTTATTGGCAATAAAATGACCCGAACCACCTTGAACCAGCACAATCTGAAATGCGTTATTCTTACTAATAATCTGATATATTTTATTGTTGGTTATTCGCCAGTTATTGCCTGTACCTGTGGTATTCATATTTATGGCATTGAAACCGAAATTGAATATTTCGTTATTATCAATGGTGATGAAGTCATTCTCAAGTCCTGTGGTTCCTGAGCTGCTGATACCCGTGTTTGGTATATTATTAGCAGCTATTGTTCCGAGCGTATCACGTATGATACAATCCATTAATGCATTTGAATCGTTGCCTGTACCTCCCACTACTGAGGAACCTCCAAATAAAATAATTCCTGTAGTATTGTTTACTCCTTCAATAATGCAGTTTCTGATTGTGTCGCGCTGAGCGTCATTGTTCAGCAAGAATGTAACTCCTGCCTGCGGTCTGTTCATGAATCGCAAAAATTTACCTGTTCCTGCAAAAGAACCATCAATCACTACACGATCAGCTCCGCTTAATCGAATTAATCCTGAACCTGCAGTGCTTACAGTACCTGTAATATTTCTAAGAATAGCTGCATCGGGTTCTATTCTAACCATATAACGACCCGAACCGGTTTCAGCAAATTCATTTAAGGCGTTTGTACCTGGCTCTTCAATATCGCTGGTAACCTGAATTACAACATTTCCACCAAGTACGGATGTATTGATATAACTGAAAATACCATTTGTCCCCGTAAGGTTTGGAAACGTTTGTCCGTTGCCCACTAAAAATGTGCCACTGATAACGGGAGTAATTTTATATCCGTATCCCAAAGGAAAGGTAGTAATACTATTGACGTTTAAACCTTCTGCTCCACCTGGTTCTGAACCCAGGTTATTGACAAAAGCAGAATCTTGTGCCACTATAAAATAATATACCGAATCGTTTCCTGACAAGCCACCGAGATTTGTACTGTTGAGGGTAAAATTCCAGTTGCTGTTCACTGCATTTCCGCTCATAAATATGCCTGTATCAGATATAAACGGATTGGCATTTTTACGGTAATAAATACGCGGGCGAAGTGAGCCTGTGAGGTATATTCCAGTTGCATCCGTTATATTTACTGATAAAACTCTGTTTGCGGTAGACAAGGTATTAGTCAGAGGTGTGTATGTGATAACAGGTGATGCCAAATCAGAAGGTATGAAGTTACCAGCATCAGCACCTAAATCAATAGGTGTTAAAGTGGAGCGCAACTGTCCTTCAAAATCAATCCCCGTATTTGGACCTGAAACTACAGAGCCTACTGCTTCTGTTGGCGTAGGAACTGAAGAGTTAATCCTTAAGTCAACGCTTGTAGCTGAGCCATTTGAATTGATAAATGGTACTGTTCCATTTAATGAGTTAACATCTACACCGGAAAATGCTTTCCAATTTGGAAGTGTAGTATACGGTGTACTTCCCAGCAGGCCAATAGTATCTGCACGCAACAGATTATTATTCATTACCAATGTATTTGTGTTATTAAGCGATACTGCAAAGTGTCCTCCACCACCTGATGCGTTGGTGCGCTGATTTATGAAAATATTGTTTCTTACATCATCGCTTGCCGATGCTGTACGCTGAAATGCAAATGTGCGGTTTGGGTCAGCATTGACTCCTGAACCGCCAATGTATACTGTATTAAAATACACTTGTGCCTGAGCCACATTTTTTGTTATTCCTCGCCATGTACATGCGGTTGTAACAGAACTTCCGGATGAGTCTATACCCATACGAATCATATTATTAGTCACCACTGGATTTCCGGCAGCCACATCAATACCTGTTATTGTGGCAAACGGATTATTGGCAAACAATGTCTGGCTGTGTATGAAATTTCCATTCACTGTATTTGTACCTGTTGTTGGCGTTGAATAAAATATTCCAACGTTTCCAACAGCAGCTGTTGTAGACGTGCCTGTAAGAGCGAGTGAATGAATAGTATTTCCACTTAAAAGAGTATTACCTATGGTATGCGATACCGATATACCTACAAGGGCACTTGTAGCTCCACCGGAAGTAGTTTGTGATGATGTTGAAATATTACTAATACGGTTATTTGTTACTGTAAAGGTTCCGGTAATAGTTGGATTAACAACAATACCTCGGGTAGATGCAGCTTGTGATCCGGTTGCTGAATAGCTGTTGCGAATATTACAAATCAGGTTATTTGAAATGGTAAAAGTAGGAGTGCCTGAAGCAGGGTTTGCAAAAATACCTGATACCCTCTGTGGTGTGGTTGATGTAGCACTTTGTGATAAAACCTGAATACTATTTGGCAGGGTAGTATCGCCAATCATATTGTTGGTACAATTTACAATTGTTGAGTTAAAGAGGTTTATTCCAAAAAACTCAGGAGCTATCGTTGTAGCATTTCCATAAAGATCGAAACCGCTGATGATGTTGTTTGATATATTAAATGTGTTTCCTGTACCTCCGCCCGTTCTTATTCCCATTAGGCCACCGGTAGCACCTGTTAAAGTATAGGTAATAGCTCCATTAGCTGTACGTGATCCTAAAATATTCCCCGCAATGTTTCCGCAGTTAACATTACCATTGGCTAAATTGATTCCACAAAATGCATTAGAAGCGGTACTTGAACTTGAATCGCTAATATTGGTTATTGTATTGCCTTGAACAGATGTAGGCGTGCCAAGTCCCACAGATAAATCCATGGCTGAAAACGAAAATGCTCCGCTGCCCGACATGGCATAAGTACCTGTACCCAGCGAGTTATTACCACCAATAAAATTATTATTGATAACGAAACCACTGGCAGAAGTCAAATTAGCTGTATTAGGGGTAATCCATAAAATACGGTGAGTAACTGCAGATGTATAAGACCTTGGCGATGTTTGATAAAATTTATTGGCATTGATTTGCCAGGCTGCGTTGTTTGCTCCAACATGAATAGCTGCTGTGGCATTAGAAGGATGATAGAAGTTATAAATTTCACAACTGTCGATAGTAATAAATTCATTGTTTTGAGCAACAGTAGTTCCACTGCCAATTGAGTTTACAGCAACGCTTGGAAATCCAAAGCCAACAGATTCACGAATATGGCATGCCCTTATTGTATTCAGGTCATTTCCCATTGTACCTGTTGTGGTACTGAAATTAATAACTCCTGCATTTGCAGTACCGGCAGCTGTAGTATTTGCACCCCGTATGTCGCATTGATAAATGGTATTGCTATCAGCCGTATTGATAAACCGGAGGGTATTACCAATGGTATTGGCGTTAGAAATTATTAGATTATTTCCTGAAACAAACGAACCAAAACCACCTGGCCTTCCATCTAAATTATAATACGAACAACCATTGAAATCGAGAAGCGTAACCGCATTATTTCCAATTATGGTTGCAAACACACCGGTATCGGGCATAACAATTACCGTATTTACAGAAGAAGCACCAGAATAATTGGACAACACAATAGGAAATATTTCACCTGTGGTAGAATCATATAATGTTTGTTTTAATACCAGACGAACAGGAGCTGATACTCCACGTAAAGTTACGTTATTAATAGCTTCTGTAAGAGTTGCAAATGATTGGCCTGTGCCCACTGTATAAGTACCTGCCATTGGACCAGCTACAATAACATAACTAAGCGGTGCTGATGGCGCTGCTGTAATTGAAGCCACACCTGTTCCTGCAAAACCTGCTGAAGGGCTGGCTGTAACCAGCGGAATCAAATCCTGTGCAACAACAAAATACTGAATCGTATCACCTACTGCAGGTGCGCTTGTTAGCAAACTGTAATCTATTTGAAACGAAAATGGCGATGAAGTATTGGTAGCTTCTGTAAACTTCCATCCATTATCGGCACTGGTATTTCCAACAAAGGCATTTGCTTCACTTCGCTTTTTATAATAGATGCGCGGACGGGTTGAAGCTGCTGTATCAATACGTGCATCCAGAATGTTTGCCAGTGCCGGAGCAATTCGGCTGGTAACTGAATTGGTATTTGATAAAGGTGTTATATTAACAATTGGAGCTGAACCATCCAGCGATACACCATCAAATTCATCGGCTCCAAAATCATACAAAAAGCCGCCTCCATTAACCGAGCCTGCTGGACCGGGACGAACCTGACCATCAAAATCAGTCGTAACTTGCGATAATGTACTTGCATTCGATTCCAGGTAGGTTGGAGTTGTACCCATGCTTAGGTGCAGATCATTGGCCGGATTTACAAAATTCACAGTAATTCCGGAGTAGCTGTTTGTATCACATAGCGAAGCTGACCTCCATCCTGAAATGCTTAAATCAGCAGTACCTCCCCAGTTTGCAACGGTTGCAGGATTTGCTGAGTTTAAAATATTGAAATTTGAAGAATTTGCAGGCCAACCTACATTACTTACTGCGACTCCGTAGTTGTTAGAAATGGCATAATGCTTACCAGTACCACCGGTTCGTGTATTTACAAATAAATTATTCCGGATGTCTACTGTAATGGTGCGTGCAGAGGTAAGCGCAAAATCCTGCCTAACATAGCAAAATGAAGGCAATGCCCCCGTAGTTGCTGTTCCGCCAATGTGTACAGTATTGTTCCAAATATTAGTAATTGGATTAGGTGATGATCCTGCGTTGGTTTGTATGCCTGTAAAAAGTGTGTTGGTTGATTGCCCAACACCCAGCGATATCATATTGTTTATTATATTCAATGATGTGGTACCTGAACGAATGACAATGCCGGCCGCTACGGAAGGTGTAGTAGCACCTGTGCCTGTACCGGCATGTGACAAATCGTAAATGCGATTAGAAATAGCGGTTATGTTTGTTGCAGATGCTAATGCAATACCACAAATGACAATTTGTGTAGCTGCTGTGTTCAATCCTGCAATGGCAAAAATTGTATTGTTGCTAATTACCGGGTTAAGTCCGTAAGCAAAATGAATGCCTGCTGCGGCTGTTAAACCACTGGTTACACTGGTCAAAATTGAGTTGGTAGTAATATTGAAAATGGTGTTGCCATTAACAGTGTATGAGCCTGTCACACCTGACGTGTTGGTCATAATACCTCTGGCGAATCCCGAACCTGAACCGTATGACGTCAGATTTCTGATAATATTACCCGAGTAACTGGCGATTACAGTAGCATTTGTTACAAATGGGGCGGTTATACCCGCAACCTGTGTGGCAGCAGTTGTTGTTCCGAATATACCGGCAACCATATTGTGTGCTGTTGCATTACCAATCGTATTGTTGTTAATATTTAATATAACCGGAACAACTGAAACTGTAAAGCCAAAGACTCCTGAGCCTATTGTAGCTGTGCTGCCTAATGAAGTTAATCCACCAATTCTGTTATTCTCAGCATTAGTGTTATTGGCTGATGCTATGTTAATACCAACTACTGTTCCTGTTGAAACTGTTGTGTTCAAAGTTAGCGAACCTGTTCCTACGGTATCGCCAATAATATTACCGACAACTGTTCCGATATTGGTATTACCACCACCGCTTCGAATACCGCATAGAGCTCCTGATCCTGTAGCAGCAGTATTGGCAGCCGTCATAGAAATGGATGAAATGCGATTGCCTTGAATGGAAGTGGATGTGGTTGTACCTACTGTTACATCTATACCAATAAACGTGATTGATGCGGTGGAACTCATGCCGTAAATACCAGTAGAAGCTGATGAAGCAAATCCAATAATGTTATTGGAAATAATATGACCGTTACCTGTCAACACGTTTATTCCTCTGTGGGCGGTTGCGGCCGTGTATACACGTGCCGATGTTTGATAAAGTCGATTGCCGCTAATAATCCAATCTGTGCTGCCGCTGTTTAGCAGCACTCCGTTACTAGCTGATGTTCCATTGTAATAATTGGATATATTGTTATTAAGCAATTGATTGTTGCTGTTTTCTACTCCTGCTGTGGTTGTACCTGCACTGTAAATAATGTTATTTGGAAAAAAACCGGATGCATCATCAATAGTATTTCCGGTAATAATGTTATTGTCGTTTCCGGTTAGTGTGCCCGTTAAAAAAACGATAACTCCGGATGTAACCGATGTTGCTGCACCTTTAATGTTTGCATTTTGTACAATATTCTGGCTGGCGTCATTAATAAATCTGATGGCAACACCTGAAGCGCTTGAATTGGTTAGATTAAGCGCATTTCCTCCTGTATTTAACCCGTTTATGATTACACTATCGGCACCATTTAAATCAATAAGCGGACCTGCAATACTACCACTGATAGTACGGGCAGCACCACCTGACGGCTGAATAAGTACACGGGTATAACTGGCCAAACCTGAACCGCTGGCATTTAAAACAGCACTTGCCGTTTCTGTTGTATTACCCGTTAATGATAAGGTAATCTGACCTCTATAAGTACCTGCATTAATTGAATCAAACACCTGTTTGAGTGTGGTTACCGTGCCACTTGTGCTGCCCTGTGTAGCTGTTACTGAAATTTGTGCAATGGATGTGGTTGCAAACAGAAGCAAAATGAATGTCAAATGTACATAGCGCTTGCTTAAAAAATAATTAATGAACTGTATCATACTTTGTAATATATTAATAAATAAGATTTGCGAATCTACATAATAAACCCACCCCAACCTAGCTGTAAATGGTTAAAAATTGGTTACAAATCATATAAAAATGAGTACTGAGTAAGGCAATAAGTGTCTTACACCTAGGCTGGTTTTTCCAGTTATTTTCCTGCGATTAGTTAGCTGTCTGTTTACTAACCAGATAAACCCCGCAGAATATGATACCGATGTAAATCAATTTGGTCCAAGTAATCATATCTGTTCCGCTTAGCAGAGCTATGAAGGTTGCCAGCACAGGCTGCAAGTAAATATAACTGCCCACCAATGCCGGACTCGCTTTTTGCAGCGCGTAAGCGTTGAGTACATAGGTAAGAAATGTTGAGCCCACCGTAACAAAGCCCACATAAACCCAAATGAGCGTTGTAAATGAAGAAAATTCAATTTGACTGAACTCACCTGCACCAAAAGGCAATACCACAAACCAACCAAAAACAAAACTCCACATCGTCACCGTTAACGGATGATACTTTTGCATCAGCGATTTCGCATAAACCAGATAAAACGCATAAATAATAGCATTTGCAGTAACCATTACATCGCCCCATACAGTTTCAGAACTAAAGTTAAGTCGATTACCTCCCATTAGTAGTAAGGCGCCAACTGCTGCAACAGCAATGCCCACTGACTTTTGCAAGGTGATGCGTTCTTTCAGGTATAAAGAGGCAAATACAACCACAAAAATGGGAGTATTTAGCATAAGCACTGCCCCGTTGATGGGGGTGGTTATGGATAGCCCTTTGAAAAACAAAAGCATATTAAAGGCTACGCCAAATAAAGCACTAATAGCAAGCTGCAACCAATCACGCCACTCCGTAATTCGCTTCTTAACAAACAGTGAATGGAAAATAAAAATACAAACAGCAGCCACTGAAACACGCATCAGTATAAATGCAAAAGGCTGTACATAGTGTGGCATGACAATCTTAGCAATACTAAATGTAGCACCGTAAATTAGCGATACTGTGAATAAGGCAAGATGTACTTTAAGTGGCGACTTCAAACGGCAGCAAATATGCACGCTTTATGCAACATTCCGCAAGTCATTGAAATAGCGACCCGGTTAGTTCGCTTAGGGCTTGTGTACCGTGCGTTTAAGTTTTCCAATATCAAAGCCCTGCGCTGCAATACGAGATACAATTGACTGATAGGTTGAGTCATTCATCTGTGCTGTTCGGCTAAGTATCCACAAGTAATTGCGGTTAGGATGCCCCACTACTGCATAGCTGTAATCAGGCGCTAAATCAATAATCCAGTATTTGCCTCTGAATGGCCAAAAAAATTGAACTTTCAATTTGGCATTACCCGAGTTTTCTTCTACAAATGCCTTGCCTTTGATATATGACTCTTCCCCGTTTATACTGCCTTTATTGCAGCGGTTTTCAACTACTACATACCCCTCATTGCTAACTGTATATTCAGCTGTAGTACAATGGCAGCCTTTCTGAAACGACTGCGGAAAAGAAGCAATTTCATACCATTTGCCCTGGTATCTATTCAGGTCAACAAAGTTAACAGTTTGCAGAGGTTGTGAACGGGTACACCCTGCAAAAGCAAGTAAAATGACTGCTAGGCCGGCATAGGAATATGTATGCATGAGTTTAGTTTTTATACTACGAATGTAGGATGATTTTACATATACAGATTTATATCCACGCAATAATCTGTGCTGAATGTAGCTAAAATATGGAGTGTAATTCCTTACAACCTATTTTACAGGCTGGTGTTTCACAGTCTTCATTTGAATCACATCTACCAAAAATGAAAATGCCATCGCAAAATAGATATAGCCTTTAGGTATTTCGAAATGTAGCCCTTCTGCAACCAGCGATACGCCAATCATCATGAGAAAGCATAAAGCCAATATCTTAAATGACGGATGTTTTCGTATAAAATCACTGATGGGTCCGGCCGCCACCATCATAATCAATACTGTAATTACCATTGCGGTGTACATCACCCATAATTCATTCACCATACCTACTGCGGTTATAATTGAATCAATTGAAAATACAAGATCAAGTACAATGACTTCGGCCAGCAGGCGTCCAAATCCGGTAACTGACATATTGGGTTCATCAGCCGATTGATGCAACTCGGTTTTGTGGTAAATTTCTTTCGTGCTTTTATAAATCAGAAACAGTCCACCTGCCAAAAGAATAAGTCCTTTGCCGGTAAAATCAATATCAAAAAGAGTAAATAATGTCTGATCAAGCTTCATAATCCACGATATGAGTGCAAGTAGGCATAACCGCATAACCATAGCAAGTCCTATTCCGTATATACGCAACTTTTTACGCTGATGTTCGGGCAGCTTATCTGCAAGAATGGAAATGAAAATAATATTGTCAATACCCAGAATTACTTCGAGGGCTACCAGCGATACTAAGGCTATGAGTGCATCTGTCATCATGCGTGCAATATTACAAACCCGTTACTGGAATTAAAAAATACATATACACGAAATGCATAATAGTGACTAAAATGTAACAAGCTTGAAAATCCACCTACTCCAATTTCAACCGTTGCGATTGTTTTATAAAACGAGTGGTAAGCATTGCAGCAGAAAAAGTCAATCCAATGGATAATCCAAACCAGATACCGTACAAACTCAGATTGAGTGAACTGCTTAGCCACAGGCCTACCGGTATTCCAATAACCCAATAAGCAACAACGGTAATTAATGTGGGAATTCTTGTATCCGACAGACCGCGCAAAATACCAACAGCCACACACTGAATGCCATCTGAAAGTTGAAATAAACCGGCTATCATAAGCAGGTAAACTGCCATATGAGAAACCTGCTCATCGGTCGTGTAAAGCCCAATCCAAAATTTAGGAAAAATTAAAAACAGCAGGGCACAAAATCCCATATACACCACCGCCATTATCAAAGCTGCACGACCTGACAATATTATGTCTGCTTTATGTTTACGTCCTATGGCATCACCCACCAGAATTGAACCCGCAGCTGAAATACCTGTTGCCGCCATGTACGTAGTAGATGCCAGGTTAATGGCAATATTATGAGCAGCCAATTCCAGTTCACCGTAATATCCGATGATGAGTGCTGCTCCGGCAAAAGCAGCTACTTCAAAAAAATACTGAAAGCCTGATGGCAAACCTACTCTGAAAATTTCAGACAAGTGGGCGTTATAAATACGCTTAGTGGCAGCCGCCTGCAAATAGATTTTATAAATACTACCTCGTACAACATAAAGCCACATACTGATTGCCATAAATGCTTTGGTAATGGTTGTGGCAATTCCTGCGCCCAGCAAACCATATGCAGGCATACCCAGTTTGCCAAATATCAATACCCAGTTTAGTCCGATGTTCATCAGTAAACCGATAAGAGTTATAATAGCTGAAGGTTTGGTGTATCCGATGCCATCACTAAAATTTTTTACAGCATAAAACAACAGCATAAATACAGTTCCAATATTTAGCACATGTAAATACGGAACTGCCAGCCGGGTAACCTGAGCCTGCTGCCTGAACAGGTGAAAATAAACTGAGCATACCCACACAATTAAACAAATAACTGCTGACAACATTAATGCAGCAGTTATTCCGTTTCTGTAATACATTCTGCAATCGGCCGGACTAGATGCTCCTTTGGCACGCGCTACCAGTGGCGATATAGCCGTCAATGTTCCAATACCCAGAATAGAAATCAGAAAATACACTGCATTGCTGGCGCCAACTGCTGCCAGATTAGTAGCATCCAACTGACCCACCATCATAACATCGGCCATTGCCATGAGTACAGTTCCAAGCTGCCCAATAATGATAGGTAAACTAAGAACTGTTATTTTTTTAAAATAAGGCGTGTATGTTTGAATAAAGGATTTCAAGGGCTGGCTGTTAAAGCAGCTGGCGAATGTAAAGCCGAGTGTTCGTAACTAAAAATTAATTGCCTCATGCGGTTATTCTGGTATCTGGTATGTATGGTGTATACGTCAGCCTCAATTGCGCAAAACCGCATTGCTGAATACAATTCGGTAGGCTGGTACACTACAGCAGGAAGTATTTATTTTACACCCAAATGGAGCATGCTTGCTGAGTATCAGTGGCGAAGAGCAGACTGGGGCTTGACATGGCAACAAAGTTTACTGCGCATGGGCATAGGGTATCAGATTCATGACGATCTAAACCTGCGAGTAGGATATGCCTGGGTAGAAACCTACCCGTATGGCGATATACCAATCAATTCGTTTGGCAAACAATTTACAGAACACCGCACCCACCAATCTTTAACCACCTCACACCGAAGCGGAAGCCTAGAGTGGAATCACCGCTATATGCTGGAACAACGCTGGCTGGCAACATACGCAAGTGCACAATCATCTGAACCCGATTCGTGGACATTTGTAAACCGATTTAGGTACATGGCGCGGATACAACGATCGCTTAAAGGCAAAACAATTGACGACAAAACGCCCTATGCTGCAGCATATAATGAGATTTTTATAGGATTCGGGCAAAACGTGAACCAAAATATTTTTGACCAAAATCGACTTGGTATATTACTGGGCTGGAGGTTCAGTAAACAGTTACGTATAGAAGGCGGCTATTTCAATCAGTTACTTCAATTGCCTCGCAGAGTAAATAATTTGAATGTTATTCAGCACAACGAAGGAATTATAGTGAACTTACTGTGGAGCGTAGGCCAATAGTAGGTTAGATGAACAAAGTGTGGAAATTCCGTAAATCAAAAAGCTATGTCAGTGAGAGTAAGTCTATAAACTGTTCAATTACATGTAAAGCCCTTTGTTAGCTAAAAAAACAATTAAGTCCTGATATCCAGTATAAAATTCAGAAATCATAATTCTCTCTCCATTTCCTTTTATTTCTATGGCTTTTAGAGTTGAATTATACTTTACTGAGACAATATCTTTCCAATACAATTTCTTTTCTTTCGCAAACGCCATTTTCCTAACAATATGTTTATGATTTATTTCAATGCTGAATTTATCTAATACATGCGATACTAATAAAACTAAAAGGATAAGTAAAGCTCCAATAATTATCAGTGCGGATAATTGTAACTCTAAACCAAACTTGTGAATAAAGTAAGCCACTAGTGCACAATTAACGATTAACAACGAATTAAAGATAATTCCAACAAAAGAGCTATTTTTCAAAATGATTTTTTCTTCAGGATTATCGGATTTCTTTAAGCCTGCAACTAATTTCCAAATCGATAATAAAGCTGGGATTATCAAAAAATAAATATATGATGCCATAATTGAAAATTGTATGCTATATTCAAGATTACTTAATCATCATTCCCAATACAAAAACCTGTAATCTGGCTTTGATTCAAATCAATTATTTTATGCTCTCTCTTCAAATTTTCAAAATCGTCAACTGAAATAATATGATTATGCAATAACCACCTAAGAGTATTGAGCTGTGAAAATTGATCATTTTCTCCAAGCGAACTATAGAAATATCTTTTTAGATAAAATTCTTTCTTAGCCTTTAATATATCTGCAATAAAATTCTCAACATCAACTCTTGAAGGAATATTACTATATAACATAAGATGCTTTTTCCCATCAATAATATATACTTTTCCATTATTAAGGAGCCGAGGCATAAAATATAATCCAATCAAACAACCAGTGACTGAAAATATGAACAAAGGCCTCATTATTGCAACTTCTCCATCAATAAGACTTAGTATTAAACCTACAGTTTGCAACAGAATAAATATAATTACTAAAAAATACATACCTACTGTTTTGTTGCTTACAAAGTGAAGTGTTGAACCTAAATCTTCAAAACGTATAGTATATTCTTCAATTTTGCCTTTATCAACTGTATTCATATAAACACCTTGAGGCAGTATTTTATACTTGCGCTTGTTCAGCCCTATTTTTTGATGAAATTCTTTTTGTTCTAAGTCCATAAATGAAACTACTTACATATTCCTCCTATACTGCCCTCCCACCTCAAACAAGGCGTGGGTAATTTGTCCCAGTGAACAGTACTTTACAGTTTCCATCAACTCAGCAAATATATTTTGGTTGTGTATGGCTACCTGCTGTAAGCGATGCAACATTTCTTTCCCTTTCTCTGCATTGCCTTTCTTTAATTCATTGAGCATAGTGATTTGGTATTCCTTTTCTTCTGTAGTTGAACGAATCACTTCTGCCGGCACAATAGTAGGTGAGCCTTTGCTTGAGAGGAAGGTATTTACACCAATGATTGGATACTCACCGGTGTGTTTCAGCATTTCATAATACATACTTTCTTCCTGTATTTTATTGCGCTGGTACATGGTTTCCATAGCGCCCAACACGCCTCCACGTTCGGTAATTTTATCAAATTCAGTAAGCACAGCTTCTTCTACCAGGTCGGTTAATTCTTCAATTATAAATGAGCCTTGCAATGGGTTTTCATTTTTTGCCAATCCCAACTCGCGGTTGATGATTAATTGGATGGCCATTGCTCGTCTTACACTTTCTTCTGTTGGTGTTGTAATGGCTTCATCGTAGGCATTGGTGTGTAATGAATTGCAATTATCATAAATCGCATACAATGCTTGCAGTGTGGTGCGTATATCGTTAAAGTCAATTTCTTGTGCATGCAAACTGCGACCTGATGTTTGAATATGATACTTCAACATCTGGCTGCGTTCATTGCCACCATATTTCAACTTCATGGCTTTGGCCCATATTCTGCGAGCCACGCGACCTATTACTGAATACTCAGGGTCGATACCGTTAGAGAAAAAGAATGACAAGTTCGGTGCGAAATCATCAATGTTCATACCACGGCTCAAGTAATACTCAACAAAAGTAAAACCGTTGGAGAGGGTTAAAGCCAATTGTGTAATTGGGTTTGCTCCAGCCTCAGCAATGTGATATCCGCTGATGGAAACAGAATAAAAATTACGAACCGCATTATCAATAAAATATTGCTGCACATCACCCATCACACGCAATGAAAATTCAGTTGAAAAAATGCACGTATTTTGTGCTTGGTCTTCTTTCAAAATATCGGCCTGAACGGTTCCGCGAACTTGCTTTAATGTATCAGCTTTTATTTTATTATACACCTCAGCCGGCAATACCATATCGCCTGTAACACCTAACAACATTAAGCCTAAGCCATCATTACTTTCAGGCATGCTTTCGTTATACGTTGGGCGCTTAATGCCTTTTGCTTTGAAAATGGCATCCATTTTTTTGTTTACTTCATCTTCCAATCCATTTGCTTTGATATATAATTCGCATTGTTGATCTATAGCAGCATTCATAAAAAATGCGCAGATAATAGCAGCCGGACCATTGATGGTCATGGATACCGAAGTTTTGGGGTCGGCCAGGTTGAAACCTGAATACAATTTTTTAGCTGCATCCAAACTCCACACACTCACACCCGAGTTGCCTATTTTCCCATAAATATCAGGACGGTGGTCAGGGTCGTTTCCGTAAAGCGTTACCGAATCGAATGCGGTGCTCAATCGCTTAGCCGGCATACCTTGCGATACGTAATGAAACCGTTTGTTGGTTCGCTCAGGTCCACCTTCACCGGCAAACATACGTGTTGGGTCCTCGCCTTCGCGTTTAAAAGGATAAATTCCTGCGGTGTAAGGAAAATCTCCGGGGAAGTTTTCCTGTAATGCCCAACGTAAAATATCGCCCCAGCCTTTGTAATTAGGCACTGCCACTTTAGGTATTTGTGTATGCGATAGTGATTCGGTATGCGTTTTAATTTTAATTTCCTTATCGCGCACTTTGAATACATAATATTCATTGCGGAACAGATCTTTCTTTTGTTCCCACGTTTCCAATATCTGACGGTTGCGTGGATCTAAATCTAATGCCACCTGATGATAGGTTTCATCAAGCGCTTTTACCAAACGGTCTTTATCTTCCAGTTTAGATGTTTTAATGGTATCAATTGACGTTTTTAAGCCATGCAGTTTCTCGGCAATCTCCACCTGCTTGTTTACCCACTTATCGTAGTTGCGGTTGTTCTCTGAAATTTCTGATAAGTAGCGAGTGCGTGAAGGTGGGATGATATACACCTTCTCACTCATTTCATCTGTAATTTCGTACGTTGATTTTAACTCAGCTCCTGTTTTTTCAACCACTTTATCCATTACGGCCTTGTACAGGCTATTCATGCCGGGGTCGTTAAACTGGCTGGCTATGGTGCCATACACAGGCATTTCGTGCGGATTTTTATCAAACAATTTGTGGTTTCGCTGGAATTGTTTTTTCACATCGCGCAAGGCATCAAGCGCTCCTTTTTTATCAAATTTGTTGATGGCTATGATGTCAGCAAAATCGAGCATGTCGATTTTCTCGAGTTGTGTAGCAGCACCGTATTCCGGAGTCATAACGTACAAGGCTACATCACTGTGGTCCATAATTTCGGTATCGCTTTGGCCAATTCCCGAAGTTTCAAGCACAATCAAATCGAAGTTAGCGGCTTTTACAATATCAACAGCCTCCTGCACGTGCTTTGATAAGGCCAAATTACTTTGGCGTGTAGCCAGTGAGCGCATGTAAACCCGCGGATTGCGGATGGCATTCATGCGGATGCGGTCGCCCAATAATGCACCTCCGGTTTTCTTTTTACTGGGGTCAACGGATATGATGGCAATGGACTTATCTTTAAAATCTAGGAGGAAACGTCTAACCAATTCATCTACCAGCGATGATTTTCCGGCACCACCTGTACCGGTAATACCCAATACAGGAGCATTTCCTTTAGCTAACGATTGGCGTACTGTTTGAAAATTCTCCGGATCATTTTCGGCAGCAGATATGAGGCGGGCAATGGATTTATAATCTTTTTCAGAAAGGTGTTTTGCTTCACCATTCAAGTTTTGACCTGTAGGAAAATCGCATTTCTCCAGCATATCGTTAATCATGCCCTGCAGGCCCATAGCGCGGCCGTCATCAGGATGATAGATGCGGGTGATACCATATTTGTGCAGTTCTTCAATTTCTTCGGGCAAAATGGTTCCACCACCACCGCCAAATATGCGTATATGATTGCAGCCTTTTTGCTGCAACAAGTCGTACATAAACTTAAAATACTCCACGTGTCCGCCCTGATAGCTGGTCATGGCAATGGCATTGGCATCTTCCTGTATAGCGCAATTCACCACCTCTTCGGCACTGCGGTCGTGACCCAGGTGAATCACCTCGGCACCGCTGGCCTGTATGATTCTGCGCATGATATTGATGGCGGCATCGTGGCCATCAAACAAGCTAGCTGCAGTAACTACTCTGATCTTGTTTTTGGGTTTGTAAATCTCTACAGTATCCATAATTACCTGTTTGAATGGGTGCCAAATTTAGTAAAAACTGCCATTTATGTGCCAATTACACCAATTTCACATTTGGACTTGCCCAAATCAAAAAAAAACTATTTTTGCCCACCTTTAAAAAAGAATTGCGCATGAAATTAACAGACATTGTGGCCATTACAGGCATTGGCGGTTTACACAAAATTATCGGCCGTACCAAAACCGGCCTAATTGTAGAATCGCTGAATGATGCCGGAAAACGTTTTCCCACCTCTATGCACGATAAAGTATCGGTGCTGGACGACATTTCCATGTACACCGAAAATGGCGACATGAAACTTTCTGAAGTACTACTGAAGATTCATACAAAAGGCGATGTTCCCACATCAAAGGATCAGCCTGCAGTTCAGCGTAAATACTTGATTGATGCGATTCAACTGGATAGTGAACGTGTATACGACAGCGATATCAAAAAATTGTTGAACTGGTATCATATACTGGCTAATGTAACCAGCATTGAAACATTGGTAGCTGAAGAAACACCAACTGCAGATGAAACTGCTGAAACATCAAGCAAGCCGGAAGCAGAGCAACAGGAGGAAACACCCAAACCCAAAAAAGCTGCTGCAAAGAAAACACCCAAAAGTGAAACAGAAACGGAGGATAAGCCAAAAGCCAAAGCCCCGCGTAAGAAAAAATCTGAAGAATAACCTGAATGTAAAAGTCCCGCCACGTTGCGGGATTTTTTTTGCACATACTATCATCCTAAGCTCAGTGTTACTAATATTGTTACCTAATACCAAATGCCATGATAGTAAAAACCCAACGCAGATTTTTACCCGATAAATTGAAAGTAACCACCTGGGAAGTGCTGGAGCCCTATTTTAATAACCTGCTGCAACGCGAAATAGGAAGCAAAACGGACCTTGAAAACTGGCTGAAAGATCGCAGTGAACTGGAAGCATTTGTAAGTGAAGACCTGGCCTGGCGCTATGTACGTATGACTTGCGATACTGAAAATAAAGATTTGGAGAAAGCATATCTCTATTTTGTTACTGAAATTGAACCCAAAGTTTCCCCTCTTACTGATAAACTGAACCGTAAACTGGTAACCTGTACATATGTTAATGAACTGAATACCGAAGCCTACTTTATATACCTGAGGGGCATAAAAAAGGAAATAGAAATATTCAGAGAGGCAAATGTGCCATTGATGGCTGAAATAGCTGCTGAAAGTCAAAAATATGGAAGTATTGTGGGGAGCATGACCGTAGAATTGGACGGTAAAGAACTCACCTTGCAGCAAGCCGCCAACTACCTAAAAAATACCGACCGTATCAAACGTGAAAAAGCCTTTACGAAAATAAATGCAAAGCGGCTGCAGCATGCTGATGAACTGGATGCGTTGTTCGACAAGCTTATAGGTTTGCGGCATCAGGTGGCCGTAAATGCGGGCTTTGATAATTTCCGTGATTATATGTTTGCAGCACTTGGCCGTTTTGATTACAAGCCCGAAGATTGTTTTGCTTTTCATGCAGCTGTTCAGCAAGAAGTAGTGCCGCTGGTAAAAGCATTTAATGTACAGCGCCAGAAAGAACTGGGACATCAGCTGCGTCCGTGGGATATGGAAGTGGATACCAAAAACCGTCCGGCACTTGAGCCCTTTACCAGTGGCGATGATCTGCTGGAAAAAACCGTGAAGTGTTTCCGTAAGGTTGATGATTATTTCGCATGGTGTATTGAAACCATGGATAATATGGAGCGCCTTGACCTGGAGAGTAGAAAGGGGAAAGCTCCCGGAGGCTACAACTACCCGATGGCTGAAACCGGTGTGCCTTTCATTTTTATGAATGCGGCTTCATCTACCCGCGATGTAGAAACCATGGTGCATGAAGGTGGCCATGCGGTACATTCTTTTTTGAGTAAAGACCTTGAACTTGCTGCATTTAAGAACTGCCCCAGCGAGGTTGCAGAACTGGCCAGTATGAGCATGGAGCTTATTAGCTATGACGGGCAAGATGAATTTTATAAAAATCCCGAAGATTTTAAACGTGCCAAAGTAGAACACCTGGAAGGCATCATTAAAATACTGCCATGGATTGCCACTATTGATAAGTTCCAGCATTGGTTATATACAAATCCGACACATACAGCAGCCGAAAGGAAAAGCTACTGGCTGGAGTTAAGTAAAGAATTTGGCACAGGTATGACTGACTGGAGCGGACTGGAATATATACAAGCCTACACGTGGCAAAAGCAACTGCATTTATACGAAGTGCCGTTTTACTATATAGAATATGGAATGGCCCAACTGGGAGCACTGGCTGTGTGGCGCAATTATATGAACGATAAAATACGTGCAGTGCAGCAATACAAAGAAGCACTGGCACTTGGTTATACCAAATCCATAGGAGAAATTTACAAAACAGCAGGCATCTCATTCGATTTTTCTGCTGAATACATACGATCGCTAATGCAGTTTGTAAAGGCTGAACTCAATAAGTCAAGCTAGTAACTACATAGTTAGTAACTACTTGGTTAGTAGATGGGAATTCCTATCTTTGTAGCGGTAACACAAATAAAATGAGTGTCGAATATCTGGATAATATAAACGAAGGAAGTCCGTTTGCATTTGGTAAAATAGCACTGAATGATACCTTCATCAACCGACAGGATGACAAAAAACATCTAGCTTCCAACTTTATTAATAAGGTAAATACCATTCTTATATCTCCACGCAGGTGGGGCAAATCAAGCCTTGTAAAAGAAGTTGCAGGTGGTGTGGCCAAAAAACACAAGAACATGCGTTTTGCATACATCGATTTATTTAGTGTACGTAGCGAAGCCGAATTTATGGAGGCTTATGCCAAGGCAATCATCAAATGCTCCTCCAACAAATTTGACGAATGGCTGCACAATGCGAAAAACTACTTACGTGCTATATCGCCAAAAATTAGCCTCGATGCCAATCTGAATCAGGAGTTCTCGCTGTCATTTGATGTAAAAGACATACGAAAAAATGCAGATGCCATTCTAAATCTGGCTGAAACCATATCAAAAAGTAAAAAGGTAAATATCGTTGTATGTATTGATGAGTTTCAAAATATAGACAACTTTACGAAGCCCATCGATTTCCAGAAAAAGCTTCGTAGCTACTGGCAACAGCACCAATATGCGAGCTACTGCCTGTACGGAAGCAGAAAAACCATGCTCATGCAAATGTTTGAGAAAAAGGCTATGCCTTTTTTCAAATTCGGAGAAGTAATTTACCTGCCTAAAATTGAAAAGAAATACTGGATTCCATTTTTGCAGAACGGTTTTAAAAAAACAGGTAAAAGCATCAATGATCACTACATCAATCAAATTATTGAATACACACAGGAGCATCCTTACTATACACAGCAACTGGCTTATCTCATCTGGTCGAGGTGCAAGCGCAGCGTAAAACAACCCGATGTTGATTTATCCGTAATGCATATGGTAAATCAAAATGCAAACCTCTTTGAACGCGAAATTGAGTCGATGAGTCGTTCAAAAATCAATGTGCTTAGAGCCATTGCTGATGGTACGAACAGCTCCCTTACAGCAGCCGAAGTATTACGCAACTACGACTTAGGCTCGTCAGCCAATGTGGTGAAAACGCTTCAGGCGCTTGATTTAAGCGAAATCATCTACAAACAAAACAACGCATGGTACTTTATTGACCCTGTATTCGAACTTTGGTTCAGGTACCGCATGATGAACAAACAAATAATAAAACAGTAGTATGAAAATATTTTGCGTAGGACGAAACTACAGTGAGCATGCCAAAGAGTTAGGCAATGCCGTCCCTGAGAATCCGGTTATTTTTTCAAAACCCGATACAGCACTTATTAAAAATGGTGAGCCTTTTTACCTGCCCGAATTTAGTAACGATGTCCATCATGAAGTAGAGTTGGTGATTCGCATCAGTAAAATGGGCAAAAAAATTCAGGAAAAATTTGCAAGCAATTACTATAACGAAATCGGTCTGGGAATTGATTTTACGGCTCGCGATATACAATCAAAACTCAAGGATAAGGGGTTGCCCTGGGAGCTGGCTAAAGCATTTGACGGATCAGCACCGTTAGGCGATTTTATATCAACTGATAACCTTGACTTGAACCAAATTCAGTTTTCACTCAGCAAGAATGGAACAGTTGTACAAAAAGGCAATACGTCACACATGATATTTTCCTTCGATTACATTGTAAGTTTTGTTTCGCAGTATTTTACACTGAAGGTGGGCGATCTGATTTATACTGGAACACCTGCAGGCGTAAGCAAAGTACAGGCAGGCGATGTGCTGGAAGGCTTTATTGAAGACAAACTGATGCTGAAATGTGAAGTCAAATAATAGCTTAAGGTCTGCTGCTTCCTTCCAGTATTTTTTTTATGCGACCCAGTCCTTCATCAAAAGCTTCTGAAGTTGATTTTATTTTATTGGGCAGCATAAACCTGAAAAACGGATTATAGCCTACATAACCTGAATCCAACCAATGCAGTTCGGTGGTTTGGTTGTTTACAGCCTTAAATGTAAAAGTCCCTGATGCACTGATATCACCGTTGTTCATAAAAAGGTTATAGCCCAGTTTTTGGTCGCTGATGTGCTCTATTATTTTAAAACGACCGGTTCCTATACGATCGCCAGAAAAGTATTGTACACCGCCCAGTGAATCGCTGCGTTCGCGGTAAAATATTTTAAGTGTACTGTCGATATCTTTGTTCCACATGCTCCACTGCTCCCAGTTACGCAGGTTATTCATGTAATTAAATACTTCGCTTACGGGCCTTTGAATGGTTACAGAACGGTCAATATGATAGGTATTGGGAAAGAACAAAGAAATACCCATAATGGCTCCGGCAACCATAAAAAAAGAAAGAAACAGTTTAAACATCTTCATATCAGTTGGTCATTAGCAAATAGAAAAACCATGCGGGTACAGCAATAAATAATCCATCAAAACGATCGAGCACACCACCGTGACCCGGCAGTATACTGCCTGAATCTTTTATGTGAAGATTACGTTTAAGTAACGATTCAAATAAATCGCCCAGCGTACTGAATACAAGAATAATCAAACCCGATACAATCCAGTGTGTGGTGCTCAGGTCGTCCCATATGGTAGAAAGTGAGTATGCAACAAGTATTACCAGAACCAGAGCTCCGATGCTTCCCTCCCATGTTTTTTTGGGCGATACACGTTCAAAGAGTTTGTGCTTCCCAAAATTACGTCCGGCCAGGTATGCACCGGTATCGCAGGTCCACAACAACACAATAAAACCCAGTGTCAATGCAGGACTGTATGAAAGCGAATTGAGGTAACCTAATTTGGTAAGCATAACCAGAGGCAGGGTAATATAAACAATACCAAGTACCTGAAATGCCAGCGTTGAGAATTCGTTGTGCGTATTTTCGAACAACTTAATGATGAACATAGCTAAAAAAACAGGAATGATGTGGTAGTACCAGGCCAGCGATAAATCATTGGTAATAATCAGCGCAAACATGATGTATATGATACAACCCGCTATAATACCCAGGTATTTCTCAATCCAGCGTTTGTCAGGTAATACCAGTTCGTAAAATTCGAGGAGACACAAAAAATTAACCACCAGCATAAGCAGCGAAAAGGTGAAGCCATTAATTAAAGTGAGTGTTACAACACCTGTGGCAAAAAATACTGCTGTAATGGTACGTTGCCAGAAGTTACTTTTCATAATACGTGTAGATTATTGTTGTCTAATATCTGCCTTGCCTCAGACTCTTGCTCAGGCATGCAGTAAATATCAATATTGCCAAAAACCGTGTAGGAGCTGTCGCGTTTATTCAACTCAATCGCGACTATGCCGTTATCATGCAGCAGACCTAAAACTATCTGAGCTTGCACGGGCTGGGTTGTAGTATATATTTTTACCCAATCATTCACCATTGTACCAGTTGAGTTGTTTATTTTTTTTATACATGATGTAAACAAGACATACAGTTAATATGGCACAAAGTATAACTACTGCTGACGGAAATGAGTAGTCAGGCTGAAGTATTCTGTAACTGCTGTTTTCCCAATCAAAATAAGAAGCCAGGGTTGCCAGTGCATTGTTTATGAAATGAATGACAATACCGGGCCAGATTGAACCGCTGTACCATACCATATAACCAAGCAAAACACCCAAAATCATACGTGGCACAAATCCGTAAAACTGCGCATGAAACAAACTGAATAAAATAGCACTGAACCAAATGGCCAGATGTTTTTGGTAGAAGCACTGCAATAAAAACCGCATAAGTGCACCGCGAAATAGTAACTCTTCACAAAATGCTGGTAATACCGCAATAAGAACCAGATTAAGGAGTAAACCCGACAGTGAATCGGTTTTAAGAAATGCCTCGGTCAGTTGTTTGGCAGCAAGTTCGGCAGTCTTAAACTGCGACTCGAGATGGGCGAGTGAAGGAGGTAATGATAAGCCTTCGTTCCATACAACTAAGTGATTAATGACAGGAACGGATACAACAAATAAACCGACTGAAAGCACCCACATGATGCTTCTGGCCGATACACGAAGGAGAGTATACTCTACACCGTTTTGCTGAAAAGATCTGGGAAATAATAATGCCGGCACCAGAAAGCCACCGATAGCGTAGCACGCCTGAATCAACTTTAGTGCCTGCACGGCTAACGGATTAGAGTAATCGTATAGCAATGCAGGATTTGAAAAAACATCAATTCCGAAAATGTATTTACTCAACACCATTCCTGCACCCATACTCACAAACGTAAAAACGAGCATCATACCACCCAGTATCAGAAATTTGGAAATAAAAAAAATGACCGGATGCTGGCCTGTAGGAGTGGTTAACGACATTTTATGTACTTTTGCAGCGCGAATATACATGGTAAAAATCGGAAATATCAATTTGGGCGAATTCCCTTTGTTGCTTGCGCCTATGGAGGATGTGAGTGATCCGCCATTTCGTGCTGTATGCAAGCAACACGGTGCCGATTTGATGTATACCGAGTTCATTTCATCCGAAGGACTTATACGGGATGCCATAAAAAGCAGAAAAAAACTGGACATCTACGATTACGAAAGACCGATAGGTATTCAGATTTTTGGTGGCGATGAAGAAGCCATGGCATTGGCTACACAAATTGTGGATGCCACCGAACCTGATTTGGTTGATATAAACTTTGGCTGTCCGGTTAAAAAAGTAGTGTGTAAAGGTGCAGGTGCAGGCATACTAAAAGATTTACCCAAAATGATAAAAGTAACCGAGGCTGTAGTTAAATCAACCAATTTGCCGGTTACGGTTAAAACGCGTCTCGGGTGGGACGATCAAAGTAAAAATATTGAAGAGGTGGCCGAGCGCCTGTTTGACGTAGGCATTAAGGCACTCACTATTCATGGTCGCACACGTGCACAACTGTACAAAGGAGAGGCTGATTGGTCATTGATTGCACAGGTAAAAAACAATCCGCGAATACACATTCCGATATTCGGGAATGGCGATATTGACTCGCCTGAAAAAGCGCTGGAATATAAAAACCGGTATGGAGTTGACGGCATTATGATAGGCAGGGCAGCAATCGGATATCCGTGGATTTTTAATGAAATCAAACATTATATGTCAACCGGAGGTCACTTGGCTGCACCTACCATAGTTGACAGGGTAAACGTGTGCCGCAAGCACTTGCATCATTCCGTTTCATGGAAAGGCGATGTGGTGGGTTTGTTTGAAATGCGAACACACTATGGCCAGTATTTTAAAGGAATTGATCATTTCAGGGATTTTCGTATGCGTTTGGTTACCGCACGAACGCTTAACGAGGTAGATGAGATTCTTAACAGCATACTGGAAGCGTATGCGGAAGTGGCAGTGTGATTATAAAATAATACGGCCCCGCGCTTTGCGCGGGGCCGTATTATTCTCTCGAAAACAGTTTAATTCTTTTCTACTCTTCGCACCAGCTTCTCTCCGTTCGACTCTATTTCTACAATATATATTCCCTTAGCCAATCCTTCAAGATTTATAGTTGTTTCATTTACACCCGCAATCATTTCCAGTTTTTGCTGCAGCAACTCTTTGCCTAAAATATTCATGAGCCTGATCTGCGCTGTCGCTTTTCTTTCGGCATCCAACTTAATAGTTAGCTGTCCGAATGTTGGAACCGGATACAACTGAACATTTTTGAATAACACATGCTCAGCCACACTTAGATTAGGCGTAATTGTTACTCCCAAATTTTGCACATCGCCCTTACAACCGCTTTGGGCTGTTTCCTGCACAGCTACATTGCCTGAAGTGCCTGTTCCCCACTGTACAGTTATGGATGCTGTATTGCCACCGGCTGTGCGTGTTCCACCAGTAATGGTCCATACATATACTGAGCCTGCGGTAGATGCAACGTTGTAGGCTACCGACTCGTTTTTCTTCACCGATGCCGGACCGGTTATCACAGAAGTGGCAGGCTTGGGTAATAATGAAACCAGGCGTTCAGCAGACATATCGCTGGGGCATCCTGATTCAGTCACTTGCACGGTGTACGAACCTGAATCGTTGATGGATAGCTGCCGATTTGTTTGTCCGGAAATAGCCAATCCGTTTTTGAACCACTGATTGCCGCTAAGCGCACTGGAAGTTAGTACTGCCGTTCCACCTGTACACATTACATTGCCACTGAGCGAAGATGTTATAACGGGTTTACCTGGTCGTGTAGCCGATGTTAATGTTAATTCATTTGATGTAAGACTACAGCCATTACTGCTTGTAACCCGTAGCCTGTATACACCAGGTAACATAGTTGTCAAAGCATTGACTGTTGCTCCATTTACATTAATTAAGTTTCGGGTCCATTGATACGTTGTTGCTACTGAATCTGTTTTTAGAGTAACGCTATCGCCATCACAAATGGTAGTAGTTGGTGAGGTGATAACAGGTTGTGACGGTCCTGCTACAACAGTTATATAATTGATGCGTGTAACGCTGTCGCTGCCGGTTCCGTTGCTTACCCTTAAGCGCACGGTATACTGACCAGGTTGACTATACGTGACAGTCGGATTTTGAATTGTAGATGTTGGATTATTTGCTCCGGTGAAGGTCCAATTCCATTGTGTAGGAAAGTTGCGCGATGTATCAAGAAAAGAAACAGGCTCATTGGTGCACACCGTACGCTTATTTACATTAAACCCTGCTACAGGTGCCAATGGACTGCCGGTAATTTGAATATTATCCAGATACAGGTTATTGCCATAATTATTGTAAGTTTCAAATCGAATACGAATATTGTTTAAACCGGCATAAGATGTAAGCGGTATGGAGATGCAGTTCATGTTGCACCATTGTGTATCAGCTATGGGCACAAATACCTCTTCATTATCAGCTGCTGTGGTGAAAGACTGTCCCCCAAAACTTGCCAGACGGGTGTATGAACTTCCGCAATTGGTTGAAATAAATACGCGTAGTGAATCGAAAGCATTATTCGGGAAACGCGCATATGCATGTTTAAAGGTAAGCACAGGACTAGTATGGCTGCGGAAACTCAACGGAGGTGAAGTTAGCTGATCCAATCTGCCTGTTGTGCTGTAATTGTAAAACGGTAAACAATAAGCACGATTGCCGGGAGTAGTACCTCCTACTGTTTCAAACCGCCATGTTGTGTCGCTGTTAGGATTAGTAACAGTCCAGCGGGTTACACTGGGCGAATTAGTTTCAAATGTTTCTAGAAAAGGCAACGTAAAACCGCCAACCTGTACATAATTGGGAATATAAATACTATCGGTGCCAAGCGCATTGGTGATGCGAAGAGCCACGGGGTAAGAACCGGGTGTGCTGTAACTCACCGATACATTCGCGTTTGTGGAAGTGGAAGGATTCCCTCCAGGAAAAAACCACTGACGTGAGGTAGGCGATCCTGATGACTGATCAACAAAACTTACAGAATTATTGGTACAAATAGCGGTTGAATTGGTTGTAGATATTACAGCTTTGGGTAATCCGGCCAACCCGCTTATGATAATTGAAAAAGGTTGTGACAAACCGCTTAAAAGAGACCCTTTATGTGCAACCGTAATGGTATAAGTACCCTGCTGTGGGGAATTAATTAAAACCTGCTCCACGTTATCGCGAATGTTATCGCCTGTGGTTGCAGCAACCGATGGATTTGCCGGGTCAAGTATGTATGGTTGAAATATTACATTATCCGAATTTCTTCTTACCCGCAAATCCAGGTCATTAATCAGCATTCGTGTGGTAGGATTGAGCTGTTCGGCTGCGGGTGTACCAGGCCTGTCGTGCCAAACTATGGTAACACGCAAGGGAGTAGTTCCACCGGTTGCATTTACCGCTGTGGTAAATGTTGATCCGTTGGTTAGTGTACGTTCATCAATACTGCTGCCTGTCGAATCAGAAATAGTTTGTACAGCTTTGGCTGTATTAATTAAGCCCCAGCCAAATTGATAATCGGGACCGGTATTTCCAGCCTCATCAGCTGTGTGAATGGCCAATGCTTTTAGCGTAGCTGCGCGCATAAAGCGTCCTTTAAGATTATTGAAATGCTGTTGTACCAGAAACAAAGATCCGGATACGTTTGGCGAAGCCATAGATGTTCCCTGATAGGTATCGTATGAGGTATTCGATGCGGCTGTTGGTGAATAAACATCCACACCACAACCAACTACATCAGGTTTGACACGTCCATCGTCCGTTGGACCCCACCCGCTAAATGTACTCATCACCACATCCGAAACTTTTGTCCAACCATTATTTGTATTGGAGTTGCCTATTTTGCGAACAGCTCCTACGGTAAGTATGTTTTTTGCATTGCCGTATGTCGAAATACAATCATAACCGGATGTTCCGCCATCGGCCAGAGGTGGTGGGGCTGAGCCGGTTGTTCCATCGCTGTAAAACCATGAACCTGATCCTGTTCGGTTTTGTCCACGGTCATTTCCGGCCGATTTACAAATTAACATAAACGGATTATTAAGAGCTATTAAGTCCCAGTCTGCAGCTCGCGAATCATAAAACCCAAATTTATAATCAGCAACATTGCTGAGTGCAGGATCGCCATACCAAATCCAGGATGCGCCATTAAAATACCAGCCCGTAATGGTACCATATGAATGGTTAGTTACCAGCATTCCTCCGGTTCCTGCACCCGACATTTCTGAATTGTCATTATTCCAGTCATAAGCACGTATGTTGGCCTGATAAGCCATTCCTCGTGCATTTGCCTGAACACCGCTGGCCATCATGGTTCCCGACACGTGTGTAGCATGATCATCATAATCTGTACTGCCATCAACCTGAACAACTCTACCAGTCAGTTCCTGATGTGTACCTAACACCGCACCGCCATCCCAAACACCTAATCTGTTTCCGGGAACTATTCCGGTAAGAGATGTACCCACTGTGCCACCGGGCCACACCTTATTCGTAGATATTGTGCGACCGGCACCCACGTTATCGGTAGAGCGAAACAGCATGTTGCCGCGCTTATCGAATCCTTCGAACTCCACTACACTGCCGTCTGACAGTTTTTGCCTGAGTTGTATGTTTTTCTGTTTGGCTACTTGCTCAGCCAGAGCCCTGTCTTTTTCAAATTTTTGCTGAAACAGCTCAACCATTGAAGGTGCCGGCTGAGTAACCTGCTGCGCCATAATACCTGTTATAGTAAAGCTTAGTGCAAGTGCGTAAAAATAGTTCATGAATCTGCGCATATACTTTGTTATCGTTGTTTATTAATTTCTCTGAATTCGTTTGCGGGTAAGTTTCCGGTTGCTGTTAATTCAAATCTCAACGAGCGTTTAACGGCAAACACACGCGTTGAAACAAAAATGGAAATCGGACTTCCGGTTTTTCTTGATTTACTTTGAATGGTAAGAGTTATTCGTGACCGTTTAGTGTTGCTTGTGTATGTTGTGTCTTGCGTGGCATTGATGTAAACTACCTTAACAGACTGGCTTGTTGCCGTAGTATCTTTTAACAGTTTGTCGGGTATACCATTCACTTGCAGCGTAGCCCCGTTTTCCAATTCGATGCTTATATTTAATAAATTATTAATCCGCTCTAATACAGGAGCCTGTTTCAGGGCCATGCGTGTAACAGACTTACTACCGCCATATATACGCACGAAAGATTGGTCCTGACGCGCCCCAGCGACTTTTGGCTGGGCAATACTTATCAGGGAAGTAAACAATATGGCAAACAGAAAAATACACTTACGCATAACTGTTCAAAAGTAGTTAATTGATTGGTAAATAAATAAACCCATAATTTATGACTGTACATTTACTTATACGCAGCTAATAATTTATCGGGCGTTTACTCAGCTTCATCCTTTGCTGCGTCAGCCTTAAAACTGGTATCCCCCTTGTAGTAAGTAGACACAAATGTACACCAGGAACACTCGGGTTCGTTGCAGCCGGGTTCAAATACTTGTTGTGTAATGCGCTCGTATGCTCCCTTGATTTGTGTTGTAAGTACATGCATGGCCGATTCGCTGATTGGTACAGTAGCTTTAATGAATTCTCCGCTCTTTTTGTCTGGCTCTATAAAATCGAACTCTATTTTCTCTACCTCCCAGTTATTGCCTGGCGATTGCTCAATAAGCAATTTGTAAAAGGCTGCCTGCCTCCAGTAATCCCCACCCGCATGTTTAAGGGCATCGAAGTCATCTGTTTGTTGTGCCAGTTCTATTTCATCTGCGGTTGGTGCATTCAATTTCTTCAGTGCATTTTCAGGTTTTCCGGTTTTATAATCAACTACCGTCACTTTTTTTCCATCCAGTTCCAGTTTATCGAGCATGCCTGTTAACCTTATATTCCGGAACATTACATCGCTGTACTTACGCTCCAGTACTACATTTTTATTCCACCCGGCTGAGTATTGGGCATAGTATTTTTCAAGTATAAGTTCGCCATATTCAAGTCTTCGTTTATAGTCTTCACTGGTGAATGCCTCCTGATGATTCAACATAAAATACCTGTAGTAGCTGACTAAATCGGCTGACGAAGGCAGAATCTGTGTTTCGTGCAATTTCTTGAAAACTTTTTCCAGCGCGTGGTGTACAGCACTGCCAAATGTCATGGCCGGACTTAATGGAGCTGGTATCCGCAGCAGATTATTGAAGTAAAATGCCGTTGGACATTTCAGGTAATTATTCAGGTGGGTAACGCTGAGTGCATAATGTGTAAGCAATTCATCTACCCATTCATTGTCAAATAAATCAGCAGATGCGGTAGGCTGCTGATAGGTGTATTCTTGTCGTTTAAAGTGAGTAAGCTGTTCGTTGTTAACGTGATGCTTACGTTTTTCTACATCGGCATTCAGCATAAGTTCTGCTACAAAACGGCTAGGTTCGGTTTCCTTTCCCGAATTTGAAGCACCCGGCCATGATATGGCAAGGTGCTTTTTGGCACGCGTCATACCCACATAAAACAAGCGTCTTCTTTCCTCTTCTTCATTATGTGTGCTTATTTCAACCAGATTATCCGGAAAGCTGAATCCTTTTCTTACACCCTTATCCCACGATTCTTTGTCGCACGATATCATAAATACGTATTCAAATTCAAGTCCTTTTGAACTGTGTACGGTTAGAAACTGAACTCCGTCATCGGCATATGCAATTTTTTGCAGCGGTAAGGCTATACCCTCGTCCTGCATAAGTTGAAGGGTTTCCAAAAACTGACCAAGGGTAATGCGGGGATTGCGTGCGCTTTCGTTTTTTACATAATCAAAAAATGTATGAAGTACCTGCATATGCCAGGTTTTATCTTCATGCGTAAGGGCTTTTACCAATATACCGCTTTCATTGATTACTTTTTCAATAAGCCCGGCAGTGGTTAAGTTTGATGCTTCCTTTATCCAGCCTTCAATAATGTGAGATGCCTGAGCCAATTTGTTTTCATCAGACACACCGGTAAATAAATCCTGTTTTACCGCTTTGGCTCGTTCGCTCATAGCCTGGCGCCACGAGTACACACGATCGGCTTTAAACTTTTGCTCCACTTCGCGGCTCAAGCGTGCCAGTAAAACACTGTTTATTTGAAAACAATCAAAATGCAGCATTTCATACAACAGATATTCCCCGCTGTGCGGCTTCTGTATTTCACAAACTATATAGCGCAGTATATGTAGCAGTTGCCTCACCGTTATTTCGTCCAGTGTATTGGCAGGTCTTTTTATATGATATGGAATTGTACACGAATCGAGGTAGCGCAATACAGGCTCGGCTACTTTATGCTTGGGATAAATAACCGCAATTTGATTCAGTGCTACGCCTTGCTTCTTTAATTCTTCTATCTGCATTCCTATATCAGCTGCCTCATGTTCACTGTTGTGGTACTCATACAGTATTGGTTTAGTATCCAACTCAGCATACAAAGGGCTATGTGCGTAAAGTATCTTATCAGGATTGATACGGCTTTTATTCTGTGCAATAAGCACTCGAGCGGCACTTAAAATAGGTGGGCTGCTGCGGTAATTATCTTCCAGTGTAATAACGTGTGGTGCGTATTGGTTTATAAATCCATGAATATTCTCAACGTTGGCTCCCTGAAACCTGAATATAGACTGATCGTCATCGCCAACGCAAAAAATATTGGGTTTATTTTGCCAGTAGGCAGTAAGCAGTGTCAGTAGCATGTTTTGCGTTCCGCTGGTATCCTGAAATTCATCTACCAAAAAATACAGATACTGCTCCTGATAGGTTAGCAGCATCGACTCATTTTGCTGAAAGGCCTGAAGTACCCAATTTATCATATCATCAAAATCGTATCGGCTGCTTGCTCTTAGTTTTTGGATATATGTATCAAAGGTGGCGGCACCGGCTTTTAGCCGATTCATTTTATCAAGTTCCTTATTGAACAGTGTGGTATTTAAATCCCCTTTCTTAGCTTTGGCTGTATCTTTTTTATATAAAAATGTACCGTCTGTTTTTATACGTTCGAGATATTCATCGGTTCGTTGAATAATATGTGATGAGGTCCAGCCTTCCTTTTTCATGGTGCTGTAAAGACTCAGTAAATTTCGTGTATCATAATACGCGTCACCGGTATAGCGTTTCAGCACATTTCCCTGCTCCAGTTCATCTATAATGCTGTGTACAATCTGCACCTGCTCCAGTTCGCTTACGGGGTCGAGCCCGGCCAGACCGAAGTAATCCGGATTTTCTGTGATGACCAGATTACAAAAAGAATGAAACGTGTGTATAGCTATTCGGTAGGCATCCGTGCCAATCATTTCAAGCAGGCGCTTGCGCATGGCTATAGTACCAGCATCAGTATAGGTAAGGCAAAGTATCTGTTCGGGCGGTGTATCAGTTACAGTCAGTATGCTCGCTGTACGCGCAGCAAGAATTTGGGTTTTGCCGGTTCCCGGTCCTGCAATTACCAATACCGGACCTTCAATATGGCTAACTGCCTCCTGCTGTTTGCTGTTAAGATTCTTAAATATTTGTCCAAACTGCTGATTATCATTACTCTGAATATTCATACCGAAATTTATATTTTGTTCTGCGTGCATGCCTGCTAACAAACTTAAAACTCCTGACAACGCTTAGCAAGTATTTGAAGACTTGTTTTCTAAAATGTATGTATATATTTGTTGGTCAACAGCAGAAATTTTTAACACTTAACACAATACATGAAACGTTCATTTACTTTACACAGACTTAAACTTTCTTTTGCTACCGTGCTGCTACTTGTAGCCATAGCATCAAATGCGCAACAAGCAAGGCTGCAATTAATTCATAATGCCGCAGGTATTGCGCTTGATACGGTAGACGTATATATCAATGATACAAAATTTGATGATGTTGCCTTTCGCACAGCTACATCATTGCAGACTTTGCCGGCAGGAACATATTCATTAAATATAAACAATAGCAGTAGTTCGGATTCTGGAGATCAGGTATTGGTACGCTTCAATTTCACTTTAGCTGCTAATTCAGGAAATGTAATAATGGTTTCTGGTGTAGAAGATACGACCTTGTATGCCTCAAATCCGGAGGGACGTAACCGCAACGTACGCATCATTCACCGCAGAGGTGTTGTATTTGGCTCTACCAATTCAGCCAATGTGGCAACCACACTGGTTCATGGTTCAACAGATGCGCCTGCTGTAAATATTATAAGCAGAGGAAGTACTGCTGTAAACTTAACCAACGTACGCTACGGTGACACAACGGGGAATTTATTTATACCTGCACAACAGTTGTTTACTGATATTCGATTAAATTCGTCAGGAGCGCTATTTAAGTCGTATCTGCTTCCTTTAAATGGCAGAGGCGGTCGCTCGTTGGTTGTATTTGCTTCCGGATTTGTGACACCGGCCAATAATCAGAATGGAGAAGCATTCGGACTATATGCAGTTGATACTAACGGAGGACCTTGTTTAGCCATTAGTGAAGGTGCCAGATTACAGGTTATTCATGCAGCGGTTGATACTGCTATTAAAAATGTAGATATATGGGCGGGCTCAACACGAATTGTGAGTAATTTAGCTCCGCTTAGGTCTACCACAACACTATCGTTGAGCGCAGGTACTTATAAAATAAGTGTTACACGCGCTGGTGCTGCTGATGAAAACACAGGATTGCTTTACTCCATTCCATCAATTTCAATTGAAGGTGGTAAAAATTATGTTGCAGTAGCTGCCGGTGTAACTGACACAAATATTTACAAAACTAACCCTACAGGAATTGATAGATCATTCAACATCTTTGGAACCGATATGTACACCGAAACAGGTGTGGCAAGCAATGTTCGTTTATGGTATTTTAACGGTGTGGCTGATGCCGATTCTACACAGCTAAACAGAGGTGTGAACATATTCAGCAATCAGCCATTCGGTCAGTTCGGTGGTCCCAGCGATATCCCTACTACAGCTAGCACTGCTTATGTTTTGCGTGAAACAATTGGTGGTCAGATAAACCGCAGTTTCCGTTTGCGCTTGCCTACTTCGCTCAATAACCGTGTGGGTGTATTGTTCTCGGCCGGTTATGCCGATACAGCTGCTAATCCTGCTAAAATATTATCGTCATACTATATCGCATTTACGGATGGTTCAGTGCAAAGTCTTGCCGAACTGAATGCCTTTGTTCAAATTATTCATGCCAGTGCTGATCCTGCTGCAGATACTGTTGATGTTTACATAAATGGTGTACTTGCGCTAAATGACTTTGTGTATACACAGGCCACTACATTTTTACCCATCATACCTTACAAAGCATCAGAAGTGAAAATTGCACCCGGCAACAGTACATCAGTAAACGATGCCATTTTTACCAAATCAATTACGGCTGATAGTTCACGTTACCATTATGTTGTAGCTACCGGTTTACTGAATCCTAACGCGTTTGCAGCCAATCCGAATGGAATAAACAGGTCATTTGATCTTGTTGTAAATAATCAGGCTGCACTATTTGCCAATCTCAGTCCCAAAAATGTTGATTTAATGTATTTTCATTCAGCTACCGATGTTCCGGCTACAACATGCCGTGGCTTTAGTCAGGTTCAATTCCTTTCTAAAGACAACCCATATAAATCGTTTCACGGATACCGTTCTCAGGCTGCTTTTGATGATATTTTATACGAATTGAAAGATGCCATTCGTGATACCTTGTTGTATTTCGGCTATGCCGATTTGGTTGAACATCAGGGAAAAACAGGTCTTGCATTTGCCGCAGGATTCCGCAACCCTTCTGCCAACCAGAACGGACCAAGTGTGAAGCTATATATAGCCTGGCCTGAAGGCAAGGTAGATACAGTAGGACCAAAAACTCCTGGTACGTTTGTGAACGGTGCATCGGCTATTGAAAGAAGCTTACGTGTATTTCCAAACCCTGCTCACTCAAAAACAGCTGTTATGTTCGAATCCCTTTCAGCTGGTGAAGCTACACTTCACTTGTTTGATATAACAGGAAAAGAACTTTCAAGTCAACGTGCAGCTATTGTATCAGGTATGAATACGATTGTTATGCCATTAACTGAACTGGATAATGGCATGTATTTTATACGTACTGAAGTAAATGGTCAGGTAGTTACACGCATGATTACCGTATCTAAATAATCTTACATTGCATTCAAAAAAAGCGGCAGCTAATATAGCTACCGCTTTTTTTATGATGTACTCTGGGTAAGTTTTATGCCATAGCCTAAAATCGCATGCATACAAACGAAATAAGATGAATTAGCGAGCTTATTATTTCTTTCCGAATTTTGTAGCAGGAATGAGATAGCGTACACCCAGTGATAATTGAAACAATATTCTTTTGGTATCCAATCCCGTGAAATATGCCGCGGCTGTTTTAGCAGTATACAATTCAGACAGTTGTGATCCGAAAAGATAACCCACGCTTACTCCATATTCAAATATAACAGCATCAGCAATGATTTTCCGGTAACTGCGCTCTGCCATAAAACCATATGAATTTATACGCGTAAATGGTTTGGCAGTTCCGGCCAGTACGTATTCAGCTTCGGTTGTATTTTGTATAAAATACAGAGAGGTTGTTTTACCATGAGGCGAGAAATAAAACCCACGCGAAAAAGACAACCCGTACTTAAGCATGGTACTGCTTGTACGTATATAATCGTAGTCTCGCGTATCCATGCCATTTCCTTTTCTTCCGGGTGCATTTATTGAAAGCATATCATACTCGGATGATAATTTAGGAAATTCGATACTCATGAATTCAGGTTCGTAGTAACTGCCTCCCGATTGGAGATGATGCTCGTAAGCAAATGCACCGTTATTGCTAAATCCGTACATAAAGCGCAACGAAAGTTGTTTTAATACTACCCACTCCACATCAATATTATGGGTAGCTGCTATGGCATAAAGTTTAACATCTTTTCCATCATAGCTAACGGGCTTACCAAACTCATAAAACAAATCCATTATGCGGGGAGATATTTCGGCTCGGTAACCCAAAGATATTTTTTTACCCATATAGCCCGGCACCTGTGCGAAGCCACGCAAACTAAGTAAGAGTGCTGCAATTAAAAGTGTACGTATCATGCGGCTTCTCCTTTCTTAGTTTTTTTCTTACCCTTTAATGTCGCAAAAATTCCATACATCTGAGATTTAAAAAGGTCGTTACTGTCTGTTGCATCAAATGTGATGATATTGCCGTATACAATTTTACTTTGCTCCAAATCAACAACTGCCAAGACCATAGAATAACTGTTCTCAGGAAACATATTCAGAATAGCAACAGGTAACAATGGAAAGTAAATAATGCCCACAAGAAGATACAGCATTTTAGTACCAAAGTCGTCATTAGAAATGGTGGTTACATTTACCATAAAAGCTGCATACCGTGAATCATAACGATTGATAATTTCTTTAATACGTGAATAATCAACTGGTATAGCGGTTCGTTTTTTATCAATAAAAAACTCGTTCATCCAGTCTTTAAGCAAGCCATAATCGGTAAACTTTTGTACATCGCCAGTTTCAAAGTTATTACCCGCAAGCAGTGTTAGTTTAAAACCAGCACTTTCTGCTGATTGCTTAATTAAATCGCGCATGCGCAACTCTGTATTTTCATTCACTATGGCATCTACCTCTTTCTTCTTTCTCTTATCCACCTTATAATATTCAGGCTCTATCAAAATCATGGAATGAATATTCAGCGACTCCACTTTCTTTTTGCTTTTGGTAATTACGATGGAATTATCTTTTACCGGTTTATCATCTTTATCTTCTTCATCTCTGCCCAGTTTCGTCTTTCTATCAGGGTTTTCCTCTGCTACTTTGTTAAACAAAGCTGAAAACTGACTGTTGTCTTTAACATCGGAAAGGGCAAAGCGTGCTAAACTGCGGTCGAACCAGTACCTGTATACAGTTGATTTTCCTTTCGTAATTTTGCTTTTTTTAGTGGTGGCCGAAGCCGTTTCTTTAACCGTGGTATCTATAAAATAATACGACTCTACAGCTGATCTGCTAAATGAATCCTTGTTAGCAAAGTCAGACAGCTCGCGTGCATATTTGGTTGTATAGTTTGTAATGGTATATTTTAAGATACGGTCAATATCGGCTGAGGGTGACGAAGTTTCCTTTACCCACCATGCATAACGAATAGCAAGCAGCGAGATTTCCTCTTTATTCATTTTGCGAAGCATGTAATTGGAAACTATTAGTTCTTCGGGGCATGCATTTTCTTTTCGTATTCGTTTAAGCAAAGTTGAATTAGAGGCCGATTCGGCTACACGTGCTAAAGCGATAGCCATCATGCGCTTCAGGTATTCATTTTCCGGATAAAGCTGCAACATGGTATTTATATGGTAAAATGCCAGGTCAATTTTATTTTCCAGAAGGTAAATACGGCACATTTCCATTCTGCATAATTCACGCACGTATTCGAATTCCGATTTAGATACCAGGTAGTAAGGCTTATTAATGGTATCATTTACTTTTAATTCCGATAAAAAAACATCTATACGGGCATCAATAGATGGATGGGTTGACAAATCATCCTCTTCGCTTTCGGCAGCATCTTCTTCTTCTTTTTTATCACTACTGGCTGAAGCTTGTAGGGCATTTGTGTAATAGTAACCCGGTATTACAACCATACCCTTTTCTATTAGTGATATATCATAGTCGGCAGCAATCGGTGGCGATAAAGTTCGTCTGAGTGTAGCTAAAGAAGAAATGGCTGCAAAAGGATTATAGCCCGCATCGGAAAGAAGTCTGTATCCATAGGCATCAGCCTCTGATTCATGCTCGCGGGAATATTTTCGGACAGCTTTCAGTTGTTCATTTTCGTCTGTACGTTTATATTCACCCTCTTGCCGTTCTGCTTTTTTCGTTTCGATGTGCTGTTGAATAGAGTGTTTTTTCTGATAGTGGCCTATTTCATGGCCGAGTATAAATGCAAGTTCTGCCTCATTATTTGAGCGGGCGATAAGACCTACGTGAACAAACAAGGCCCCTTCGTTAAAAGCGAATGCATTGGATGTTTCAAACCCGATTGGATAAATACGCACCTCATTTCTTAACTTAGTGTTACCTGAAAGTATCTTATCTGTTAACTTATTCAGATATGCATAAATATCATTGCTGAATGTAACCTTTCCGCTTTTAAGTACTGCATCCAGTTGCTGACTGCTGTTCAGCAGAAAATCTTTTTTATCTTTTCTTACTTTGCGTTTTTCTGATTTATCAATATGATCTTTTTGATACTGTTGCCACTTGGCATTCACAGAGTTAATGAACTCCTGAGGAATAATACCGGTTGAGCTTAAAGGTTCATAATTTTTTTGAAGGGATTGTTGTGCCTGTGAATGGAGATACAACAGTAGTGTGAGGGTAAAAAAATAAATTCTTTTCATAGTGGTTTTAGAAGTTGTAAAACAAAATAAAAAAAACATTTTTGCACGCTTTATAATGTCTAAATGAAAAAATATTACAAACTTCTTCTTACAGCTCTTATAATTATATACTGTACGAATACACAGGCACAGATTGGTAAACAATTTGGATTATTGTATGCTGCCCCTTCAGTATCAGCTGATGGCATTGAATTTACTGGTACTTCTGGTTGGGGTTTGCGATACGGATTCTTTGCTAAATATTCAGACAGAATGGAGTGGAACTCTTACTTTTACTTCAGCAATAGTGCCGTTAACAATAAGGTGATGCAGTATGGTTTCCCTGAATATATTGTAAATGAAACTGAACGGTCTAATCTGCTTTACCTTCTTGGTGCAGCCTATCAGTTAACCTACTTTGTTCTGCCCGATCAGTTGGGTGTTTCAGCCGGCTTTATAGTGGGTGCAAATTTTGGCGGCACAGTTTTTAGCGATAATGACGGTGATGCTTTTCTTTCAAAAGAACCTGAAAAGTTTAAGGGGAAATATTTCAGTTCGTTCGATGATTTAAAAAACACAGGCTCACCTGACAAAAATTTCTTTAATCCGAAATATGAATATTCCTTTTTAAACTACGGTTTAAAATTAGGTTTATCTTATACCCTGGCTGAGAAATTTGTGCTTTCTGCTGATTATACATTTTTCTTAAACAGGTTGTATGATACCTCTGAAGGCACACAAATGGATGATTTCATGGGCTCACCCCGAGTGCGGCTACTCGAATTAGGGCTTACGTACAAGTTCATGCCATCCATTGCTAAACGCAGATTTTAATAACGATTACGCCAAATAAATGAAAACCATATTAAGTTTCTTATTTTCTGCTGGATGTGTATTTGCTTTTGCACAATCCAGTAAAACTACCGTAGCTTTAGATAAAAAACAAGATGTTTCAAACATCATTCCACTATCAGCTGACGGAGGTTTTTTGTTACACGTGTCTGAACAATATGCAGGACGTGAAAAAAACTCAGATATATACTGCTATTCACCGGATTTGCAGAAAAAGTGGGTACTGAAAATTGATAAAGCAACCAATAACCTACTCGATGAATTTCTGGTTGGAAGCATTTTTTCAGATTACACATATTATGTGCAGCAAGTTAAAAGCAGAGGAGAATATCATTTTACCCGAATCAATTCGGATGGAAAATCAAGTGTATTTGACTGCAAAATGAATACAGGCTTTAATTCGGGAAGTAAAATTGCCACATATGTTGACCAAACCGGATTAAATTTTTTGATGCAGAAAAGTGTAAAAGGAAAGAAAGATGAAAATGCCAAAACAACAATAGAAATTCATCAAATAGCTCACAACAGCAAGCAACCCAAGATACTTGAAACGAATATCAAAGAACTGTTATCGGATGATGAGAACGATGCGTTTATCGAATTTATGGGCCATGACGAAAACAATATTTATCTGGCTCAGAAATTTATTAGCGTAAATGAAAATATGCTGAAATACATCGTGTATACAATCGATAAAAAAGAATATGGTATAGTGGATGAAAGTGAATTTATAGCCGAAATAGACAATGAAATGGTGGCCTCTACCAACCTACGTTCAGGCGAGGGCTCAGAAATTTACAACCAGGATTACGATGTAAGCTCAACATACTCGGGCAACCGCACTACCATTACTTACTACGCTAATTCAGGGGCATTTGGTTGTGCTAAACTGGATGTAGCCAGTGGCAGGTTTATTATATACGGACTTACAACAGATAAAAAGTTCAGTCAACCTAAAGCAGATAAAAAAGGCAAAAAGGCTGCATACACTTTAAAAGATAATATTGGAGGTGGCTATGTAATTGCATACGATTTTAATACGGGTAAAAAATTACATGAACAACAGTTTGCGCTCGATAAGTCAGTTACATCAGATATGAGTAGTGCATTTTATACACGTGCAATATGGTTTGATATACTCAATGATCATACCTACCGCATAGGCATGTCCAGAGGGCAACGTGGAAAGAAAACGTCAGCACATGCAATTGTAGTTAGTGCAAAAGCCAAAACTGAATACAAAAAAATAGAATTTCCGGCCCGGGAAAATGAAAACTTATGGCATACACGCTACGTATCAAACATATTACTGACCAACTCTATTGCATCTGATGCTGCAGTAAAGTTTTATAGCCAATCTTCTGACGTCAGAACAAAAGCCCATTCAAAGTTTGGATTGTTCTTGCCAAATAAAGTTATACTTTTCAAAAATCAATCCCTGATTAAATCTCCTAAAATAGAACTGGAGAGTTACGATATACTCAAATAACATGAAAAAGAGTACATACATTATATTGGCTGCGGCTGCATTCACCTTCTGGAGTTGCGAGCCTGTTCAGGAAGATTTAGCACCGGAATTAAAGAAAGAACCGTCAGGCACATCTAATGTACCTAATCCAACAGGACCATTCATTGTTCCATGCGAATTCCCGAATAACGACAGTTTGTATATTAACTACAGCATAAATACAAACATTCTGCCGCCCCCAAGAAAACATTTTGACCTGGGAAGCATGTTTCCCTTCTTTGATGGATATCGTGCCACTGCATATAGCACATCAGATAAAATCTTTCTAACCTTTTACGATGCTATCGGAAGAGCATCTCAGCCCATTGAAGGAACGTACACGACAAAAGAATTTGGTTCGTGGTGTGTGAAAATAACAGGCAATTTTGGTGGAGACCAGTTTGATTTTACCGCTTTAGACAATCAAAAGGTGTACGTTAAATATTCAACTACACCAGGCATTGTTGAAGTTTATTTCTGCGGAATCAATACTACGTGGCAGGTATTTAGCCTCACCGGATCGATGAACATTCAAGGCAAACTTGCCTTTACACGCTAGTCGGTTATTTCTCGCTTACGCGTTTAAAATCATAGGTTATGTAATCAATAAAATCGTTTACTTTAACCTGTATGGAATCTACCGTGCCATTCGTTACCGTCACACCAAAGGGCTCAACTCCGCAGGTGACATCGCTGTAAACAGCTACAAAATTACCATTTCCCAAATGACGAATTGTTCCCACATTTTTCGGGTGATGCTCAAAATAGAGTTTTAGTATCCCCTTTTCATTTCTTACCCACACCTTTCCGTAAAATTCATTCTGATAACATCCTGTGTAGGCGTTTAACGGCAGAGGTGTTTTGCTGTTCAGGCGCATCAATGAATCGCGTTGATTTTCGGCTAAGGCATCGGCCGTTCGCTGTGTCTGACCGTTTTTATAATACAACTCACTCAGGTTACGGTAAGGTACATTCATGTATGCTTCTATAATCTGTTTGCACAAAGCATCATACAGACTGTTTGCATCGGTATTGGTGTAAACTATTACTCCTAAATTTTCTTCTGGAACAAATTCTGTTTTAGTAACAAATCCATTAGCTCCACCGCTATGCTCAAATATTCTTCGTCCTTCGTAATCATAACTTCGCCAACCCAATCCGTAGGTTACAAAATGCCTAGTCCTAAATAATCCGCCCTGCGGATCGCTGACTATCATGGCTGATTTGCGTGTTTCCTGAAGAACCTTATTTGGCACTACTTCTTTACCCTCAAACATGCCTTTGTTTAGCTGCATGATAAGCCAGCGTGACATATCCGCAACACATGAGTTTACAGCAGCGCTGGCTGCCATGTTATCAATATTGGCGAGGGGCATGGTTGTGATATTACCCTTCACCAGGGTATGAGGTGTACATGCATTAGTGTCATTCAGCATGGCGGTATACGATGTATTCGTATGCACCATTTTCAGTGGTTTGAAAAAACGGTGGTACACAAAGTCATCCCACGTGGTATCTGTTACCTGTGGTATAATTTCACCTGCTGTAATATAACCTGCGTTGCAGTAGCCGTAAGTATACCGAAACGGATATACCGGACGGGTTAGAGCCATTCGTTCAATAATTTGTTTACGTGAAAGTGTACTGCCCCAGTTTAAAAAATCGCCCTGAAAAGTTTGCAAACCTATGCGATGGCATAGCAAATCGCGCACGGTACATTGTGCAGTGCTGCCTGCATCGTATAACCTAAACCACGGCAAATATGTAGTAACTTTTTCGTCCAGCTTTACACGCTTCTCGGCATCGAGCATGGCTATAGCCGTACCGGTAAATGCCTTGCTATTACTGGCAATCTGAAACAATGTATACTCGTTCACTTTAGCAGGTTTGCCATGCTCACGCACACCGTATCCTTTTGTAAGAAGTACTTTACCATCTTTAACAATGGCTACAGAAAGTCCTGGTATGTTCCAGCGTTTCATTTCACGCTGAATATATGTATCCAGCGAATCGTTTATAAATGCAGGCTGCGCAAGCACAGATGTGCACATGCAAATAACAGCAAGTGCTATGTGTATTTTTTTCATATTGTATAAATACTGATTAAGAGAAACGATGGGACCTTTGACCCGTTAACTATCGTTTACTGTAATTAGGAGCTTCTTTGGTAATGGTTACATCGTGCGCATGACTCTCTTTTACTCCGGCACCTGTTATTTTTACAAAACGTGCCTTTTGCAATGCGGCAATATCCTTGGCCCCGCAATATCCCATGCCTGCACGTAAGCCTCCTACAAATTGATAGATAACGTCTTTGAGGTTGCCTTTAAATGGAACCATACCTACAATTCCTTCAGGTACAAGTTTGGCTATTTCATCTTCGGCATCCTGAAAGTAGCGATCTTTCGAACCTTCCTTCATAGCTTCAATGCTTCCCATTCCACGGTACGATTTAAATTTTCTGCCTTCGTATATGATAGTTTCTCCTGGCGATTCTTCAGTTCCGGCAAAGATTCCACCAGCCATTACAGTACTCGCACCTGCAGCTATAGCTTTTACAACATCACCGCTGTATCGAATTCCACCATCGGCTATTACAGGAATTTTACTTCCTTTCAGTGCCTTGGCTGTTTCATAAATGGCTGTAAGCTGAGGTACACCTATACCGGCTATGACACGGGTGGTGCAAATAGAACCGGGACCCACACCCACTTTTATACCATCAACACCGGTAGCAGCCAGCGCTTTGGCGGCTTCACCCGTTGCAATATTACCTGCAACAAGCTCAAGCGAACTAAACATTTTCTTCATGCGCTTTACTTCATTGAGCACACCACGCGAATGACCGTGCGCTGTGTCAATCACTACAAAGTCGACACCTGCCTTGTGAAGCGCAGCTATACGGTCTTGTGTTTCTGCTGATACGCCAACTGCTGCTCCTACCAGCAAACGACCATGCTTATCTTTACACGCATTGGGGTTATCTTTCAGTTTAAGTATATCCTTATAAGTAATTAAGCCTATCAGTTTACCTTGCTTATTCACTACGGGTAACTTCTCAATTTTATACTTCTGGAGTATGGATTCTGCTTTTTTAAGATCTGTACCTTCGGGCGCTGTTACCAAATTTTCTTTGGTCATTACATCGGTTACCTTCTTATTCAGATTTTTCTCAAACCGAAGGTCACGATTGGTTAAAATCCCAATTAGTTTATTGTTACTGCTTACAACCGGTATGCCACCGATTTTAAATTCATTCATGAGATTATGTGCATCACGAAGCGTTGCATTTTCAGCAAGTATAACCGGGTCGAGAATCATGCCGCTTTCACTGCGTTTAACTTTACGAACCTCATCTGCCTGCCGTTCGATACTCATATTTTTGTGTAGCACCCCCACACCGCCCTGTTGAGCCATAGCAATAGCCATACGCGATTCGGTAACCGTATCCATAGCAGCAGCCAGCAATGGAATATTTATGCGGATATTTCGGGTAAGTTGGGTTGAGGTGTTTACTTCGCGTGGAAGTATTTCGGAGTAGGCAGGGAGTAAAAGTACATCATCAAATGTGAGACCTTCTCCGAAGTATTTTGTTTTATCGTTGAACATGGCAAATAATACATTTTATTACTTGCCGTGCAAATGTAGGATAATAATTCAGTTTACCTCGATAATTATTTCAGGGTCAATTAACTCGCGCTGTAGCGCTCAATTGCCTTTTTATGTATGGCTATAATTTCATTGCGCAACTCGGCAGGTGCCAATACTTCTACTTTATCGCCATAGCGCAATATTTCGGCCCGTAGCTCATATGAGGGAATAACATCGAGGCTTATGGTTAAGCCCGTTTCATCCTGTGCAACCACAACCTGGCTTTGATGCAGAGGCAAACTTTTTATAAACGGGGCTTCACCTGAGGCAAACTTCAGTACAACGTGTTGCGGTTCGTAATCGTTCACCACCGAAATACCAAAGCTGTGCTTAAAATATGCATCGGCATCAAATGAGGCATCGGGTTCAAAGTGTTTCTTGGTTGTTATCACTTCGCGTATACGTTCAAGGGCAAAGGTCAGCACTTTTTTGCGGCTCACACTATAACCGGTGCAGTACCAGCGATTACGATACTCTTTCAGCACATATGGATGAAATTCGTGTACGGTGGGATTGGTCTCGCCATAGCGCTGGTAGTGTAGCATGAGTACACGCTGTTCTTTAATATGCAGCAACAACGGTGATAAAAATTCGTTGCCTTTCATGCTCAGCGAACGTTCCGTTTGTATAATTCTATTCCAGTCATTTCCGCCCCAGGTGCGCTGCATGCTTATGAAATCCTCAATTTTATTGACCGATTCCATAAACTGTTTGACTGCATCAATGCCTTCAAACTGCTTAAGTATGGAACATGCAAATTCCATAGCGTACAAGTCTTCCTGTTTCAGCGGTATTTTAGTAATAGAATAATTCGGGTCGGTGTAAAAATATCCTTTGTGCTGCACGCTGTATTCGATTGGAGCACCGTAACCCAACTCTTCGTCATACTTCATGGCATAAATATCATTATCGATGGTGCGTGCCGAAACGGTTCCCAGATCTTTACATGCCTCGATAAGCTCCTTCTTGGATGGATAATAGCCTTTGCGCTTGCGCAAACAACTGTCAATAATGCGATAACGGATATATGCTTGTTTATTCTTGGGCATGGTGCAATATAGCAGGCTGTTTTTATAAAATTACTGCGGTTCGCAAATAGGTTGCGAAGTGGGTGCCGGAACTTTGTTTCATCAAATAAAAAACTATTCGGAATTATTAACCACTAACTATTCAGACTTATGAAATCGACACATGAAATTTTCGCCACCATTAAAAGCACACAGTTGCTGGATGACGCACACGCTTACATACATGCAGCCAAATACTTTGATGCGCTGCATTGCATCAATACATACCTGCTTCTTGAACCCGCGGATGTTAAAGGGTTCCTACTAAAAGGCTTATGTTACCTGTATACTGATCAGGCTGCGAAAGCCCGTTTTATGTTCGATCTGGCACTTCAGCACAACTCCGATAACGAAGAAGCCTATTACTGCTATGCCGAGTTGTATAAACTGGAAATGAATTATGAGGCTGCAACTAACTACATCAATGCTGCTATGGCCTGCGGACCTGAAAGTGCCAAATACCTGCGTTTTGCTGCTGAACTGAGTTTATTGCAGGAAGATTACGAGCAGGCCTTTCAGCTCATTAACAGGGCCATTGTTACCAATCCTTTTCGCGAGGATGTATACTACTGGAGGGCACTCATTTTAATTAGACTTCATAGGCCTACAGTAGCCATAAACGACCTGAACCGGGCCATCAGCCTTAATCCCACATATGCCGATGCTTACCGTCTGCGTGCTTCTTTGCACATGCAGCAGGGAAATATTGATACCGGCCTGGCTGATATAAAACTTGCTCAGCGCCACGACAGCCTGAATCGTCTTGCAAGAAAAAATGCTGCTTAATTGAATTGTGATTGTTTGTTTTTTTGTCATGTTTATTGATTCACAAAACGCTCCTGCTTGGGGCGTTTTGTTTTTTAATATGAAACAAAAACTTGCACACTGAATGAAACGTAGTATATTTGCACCCCACATCGCGGGATGGAGCAGTGGTAGCTCGTTGGGCTCATAACCCAAAGGTCGCAGGTTCGAGTCCTGCTCCCGCAACAAGCCAAAAGCCGAACATTTGTTCGGCTTTTTTTATGCGTAGCTCACTCAAACTTGTTTGATAGTGAGCAAAGCATAAAAAAATCGGGCTGCGCAGCAGAGCGGCTTTTAGGGTTGTTATGCCTCCCACCACGGCCCAACGAGCCCTGCGAGTTAATCCTGCTCCCGCAACAAGCCAAAAGCCGAACATTTGTTCGGCTTTTTTTATGCGTAGCTCACTCAAACTTGTTTGATAGTGAGCGAAACATAAAAAAATCGGGCTGCGCAGCAGAGCGGCTTTTAGGGTTGTTATGTCCACTTCTTACCTAATTGGCTGGCTGTGAGTTATAAATAAACGGGTTTAAAGATTTACGAAACAGATGCTGCAGCTGTAAATAGGCGAACCGTTATACAAGCTACAAGATGAACTGTATATTCGCAGCCCATGTATAAAAAGCTCATTACTGCAAGTGTTCTGTTGGTTGCATCTATATGCCTGAAAGCTCAGGTGTCGATGCCCAATTCGCTGCAGGCTGTTCATATACATCAACCTATAGTACTGGATGGTAAACCCGATGAACCGGTTTGGCAAAATGCACCGCATATCACTAATTTTACCCAACGTGAGCTCAATTACAACCAGCCTGTGAGCGAACATACCAAAGTTGCCGTGGCCTACGATGATGAGCATTTGTATATAGCCGTATGGTGCTACGACAGTACGCCCGACCGCATCATAGCTAAGGAACTGCGAAGAGATTTCAATTACGAAATTGATGATAATTTTATTGTTGTGATTGATACCTACAACGATAAGCGCAACGGATTCATGTTTGTAACAAATCCTAATGCAGCCCGTGCCGACCTACAGATATTTAACAACGGTGGAGCAAGCAATATTTTCTGGAACGGAGTATGGAACGTAAAAACAACCCGCACGGATGAAGGCTGGTTTGCCGAATTTGAAATTCCGTTTTATACCTTCAAATACCCTACCAATACTGATGAGCAAACCTGGGGCATAAATTTTGAGCGCAATATCCGTCATAAGCGTGAGCAGGCTTTATGGCAAGGCTGGAGTCGAGATAACCGCATACAACAAGTAAATCAGGCAGGAACACTTACAGGCTTAAAAGATTTGCGCAACAAGCAATTTATTGAAGTCAAACCCTACGCACTCGGGGGCGGTGAGTTGTTGCCCAATAAAAAAAGAGCTATCTGGAATACAGGAGGGGACATTAATTACCTGCTATCGCCAACCTATCGGTTAAATCTTACATTCAATACCGATTTTGCACAGGTAGAAGCCGATCAGCAACAAATCAACCTGACACGTTTCCCGCTATTTTTTCCTGAACTGCGTGAATTCTTTCTGGAAGGCGATGACTTCTTTAATATGAATTATGGCGGCAACCGCATTTTCCCGTTTTATACCAGACGAATCGGGCTAAATGATAATCTGCAGCCCATACCCATTATAGCCGGTGCACGCATACTGGGTAAGGAACAAAACAGTACCATAGGACTAATGACCATACAAACGGCTGATGCACTGGGGCAACCTTACACCAATTATACAGCAGCCAGCTGGCGACAGGATTTGGGCCGTCAAAGTTTTATAGGGGCCATGAGCGCTAACCGCATTGATCACCGACACTGGCACTCTACCACAGGTATAAACGGACGATACAGCACTGCAAAGTTTTTAGGTCGTAAAAACTTTGAAGTGGGAGGTGCTCTTATAAAAACACATAACAGCGACAGCGGATTTCAATTAAATGCGTATGCCTATCGATTATTTGTCAATTACCCCAATGATCGAATTATAATTTTTGCATCCACCCAACAAAGTCCGGCTGGCTTTAATCCCGAGATTGGTCTGGCTACACGCACAAACTTCCGCGAAGATTTTGCCTTGATTTCATTGCGACCGCGCCCAAAGAATTTCCTGCGCTGGATACGTCAATTTGAAATTTCACCACTCATGCTTACCAATACACAATACAACGATACACGTGATATGCAGTCGTTTGAATATACCTTTCAGTATTTGGGATTTGAAACCAAAAGTGGTGAACGGTTTGTGCTCGATTACCGATTTATGGGCGAAGGTCTTATTCGCGATTTCAATCTCACCAAGGACATCATTATCCCCAAAGATATCATTATCCCCAAAGGAGTATACTGGTGGCGGCAGATGGAAGGCGAGTTCCGCACATTCAGAGGGCGCACACTATCGGCTTCATCTCGCTTTATATGGGGCGATTTTTATGACGGAACCGCATGGCGCAACCGCAGCGATATTTTATGGAGAGCCGGAAAATATTTTACCACCAGCCTTAGGTATGAATATAACAATATCGTGTTACCCGGTGGGCAACTGCAAACACATTTACTAGGCAATAGAATTGATTACGCCATCAATCCCAATGCATTCGGCTCTATGCTTACACAGTGGAACACTGCACAAAAAGAATTAAACCTCAACTTCAGGCTACATATAATACCTAAAATCGGAACCGATTTCTTTTTAATCGTCAATCAGATTTTTGATACCAATACACAACGATTCGATCCTAAACGGGGAACCATACTCGGAAAATTGGTTTGGCGTTTTGTAATTTAAAAACTGCTACCCGGCTAATCCAAGCAGGTAATTAATGGCGAACTCATAACCCTTCATGCCCATACCGCTTATCATGGCCTTGCAGTGAGGCGAAAGTAACGATACATGCCGAAAAGTTTCGCGCGAGAAAATATGGCTGATATGCACCTCTACAACAGGTACTGAGATGGCGGCTACAGCATCAGCCAAAGCTACGGAAGTATGGGTGTAGCCACCAGCGTTGAGCACTATACCATCATAGCTGAATCCGGTTTCGTGCAGTTTGTTAATCAACTCTCCTTCTACATTACTCTGGTAGTACTCCAGCCGGCATGTATCAGAAAATGTTTGCTGCAGTTGACTGAACACCTCATCAAACGTTTGATTGCCGTAAATGCCGGGCTCACGTTTACCCAGTAAATTAAGATTAGGACCATTCACAACAATTATGCGCTTCATGTTTACAAATGTATATGTTCATAGCGCACCAGGAAATATATATTGCAAAACACATGATGTGGCCATCTTACATAAAGGGCTTTAAAACGTATCTGCAACTGGAAAGGTCGCTGGCAAAACCCAGTATTGAAGCGTACGTTCATGATATTATTAAGCTCACCCAATTTCTGGAGGCAAAAAACCTGGATGCCGGACCCGATAAGATTACGCTGAGTACACTTCGTGAATTTTTGCGCTGGATTAGTGAACTGGGTATGACTGCAACCAGTCAGGCACGTATCATTTCAGGTATCAAGGCATTTTATAAATACCTCATCATGGAAGATGTGATTAAAGACAATCCATCGTTACTGCTGGAGGCGCCTCGCACTGTCAGAAAATTACCCGATGTGCTGGATACGGAAGAAATAACCCTTATGATGGAGCAACTGGATCTTTCAAAACCTGAAGGCATGCGCAACAAGGCCATTGTAGAAACTATGTTTAGCTGCGGATTAAGGGTAAGCGAAACAGTTAACTTAAAACTCTCTGATCTTTACTTTGACGATGAATTTATAAAAGTAACCGGAAAGGGGAATAAGGAAAGGCTTATTCCTATTGGAAGCTACGCCATACGCGCACTTACATCATACATTAACCATGTACGGGTGCACATGCCTGTACAAAACGGATTTTCCGATACTGTTTTCTTAAACAACAGAGGCAAAGCATTATCACGTGTGATGATATTTTACATCATCAAAGATTTGGCAGAAAAGGCCGGTATTTCAAAAGTCATTTCACCTCATACACTTAGGCATTCGTTCGCCACATCCATGGTTGAGGCCGGTGCCGATTTAAGAGCAGTTCAGCAAATGCTGGGTCATGAAAGTATAACCACAACAGAGATTTATACCCACATTGACCGTTCATATCTGAAAGACATTATTACACAGTTTCACCCCCGCAGTTAGTGCAAACTCTTTGAAATGTGTATAAGCTTGGTGGTGATGTGTAACAGTACAAATACCGGCCACAGCAAAAGTGTGTAGTTACCGGAAGCCATACTTACTACACCAAGCATGCCGGCAAATAAAGCTCCCAGCATGGCATACCAAAGTTGGTACTTCTGGTTACGTACCTGAACAAAAGATATAATTGACAACAGCAATAAAGCTACTGATGATATAATGATAATAATAAATCCAAAACTCATATTTGCATTAATTGGTTCAACAAATATATCATGCACTACCATATCTCTTACACACAACCCGACTCAAAATTTATAACGCTGCGGTACACGATAACGCACATACATGACGACAGTATTTTCCTTCAGTTGCCTGCCTGGAGACCAGGTCGCTATGAGTTGCAAAACTTTGCCAAAAACGTTCGTAGTTTTTTTATCACTGACAGCAACGGAAAGCAGGTGCCATACAAAAAACGAACTAAAGACCGCTGGGAAGTAAACACACGCGGTGTGTCCAGCATTGTGGTACATTATGAATATTACGCCAATCAACCGGATGCCGGTGGAAGCTATGTGTGTAATGAGTTTCTGTACATCAATCCGGTAAACTGCATGATGTATGTGGAAGGACGAATACATGAACCCTATGTGATTGAGATGGATTTGCCCGAAGAGTATAACGTTGCCACACAACTGCATGAACAAAAAAAGCACTGCTTTACTGCGCCTGATTTCGATTATCTGGCCGATTCGCCCTTAATAGCAAGTGCCACCGTGCAGTCAGCAGCATTTACAGATACATACAATGGCAAGGAATACACCATTTACCTGTGGTTTCAGGGCACGCACGAAGTGGATGTTGAACGTTTGAAACGCGACACCCAACAGTACACTTCTTATCAAATAAAGTGTATGGGCGATATGCCATGCGACAGTTATCACTTTCTGTATCTAATGCTTGACACTCCCTTCAGGCATGGAGTTGAACACCTGAATTCAACAGCGATAGCCCTTGGCAAATATCCGGACCAAACAGAAGAAGAATTTTACAACGACCTGCTGGCTATTAGTTCGCACGAGTTTTTTCATCTGTGGAACATAAAACGACTGCGGCCAGAAGAAATGTGGCCCTACGACTACACACAAGAGAATTATTCAGAGCTGGGATTTGTTTATGAAGGTGTAACCACATACCTAGGTGACTTGTTCTTAGTGCAATCCGGGGTTTGGTCGTCTGAGCAATACATGAGCAGTCTGAAATCTGATTTGCTCAGGCATTTTACCAATGAAGGCCGGTTCAGGTATTCGCTGGCTGAATCATCATGGGATACATGGCTGGATGGGTATGTACCAGGCGTGCCTGGTCGAAAAATTTCCATATACATCGAAGGCCTCATAGCTGCATGGGTGGCTGATGTAGTTCTATTTACCTCAACAGCCGGTAAAAAAAGACTGTGTGATGCGATGAAGCAACTGTATCACAATACATACATATGCGGCAAAGGTTACAGTGCAAGCGATTACATGAGCACACTGGAAGAAATGAGCAGTACATCATTTGAAACATACACAGCCGAACTCATTCATGGTCGCGGCCAGTTTGATTCATGGCTGAATAACCTTTGTGAGCATCTGGGACTTGAAATAATCTATACCCCCGAAAATAAATCATTGGAAATTAGTGCTAAAAAAAATGCGACCACCGGTCAGCTACAAAATCTTAACACATGGATTGGCATGATATTGTAAAAAATCGTATATATTCGAAGAGTACTAATAAAAGTAGTTATGCATAAAGTTCATTTAGGATGCAATCTGTGTGATTCCCACAAAATATCCTTTCTAAACTACTGCACCCCCGAACAAATGGAGTTGGTGAATGCCAATAAAACGTGCACGCATTTCAAGAAAGGCGAATACATTTTTTACGAGGACAATATTCCGCTTGGTTTGCATTGCCTGAGTTCAGGCATTGTTAAATTGGTTAAAACAAACAATGACGGCAAAGAACAGATACTTAGATTTGCCAAACCGGGTGATTTTTTAGGATACCGTGCGCTGATTGCTGATGAACCACTGATAGCAACAGCTATATGTGTAGAAGATGCCATTATATGTTTTATTCCTAAAAAAGTATTTATGGAGGTGCTGGAAAAAAATCCGGAAATGAGCAAAGCCATGCTTAAATCGCTGAGTCACGAACTGGGAGTAGCGGAAGAAAAAGTTCAAAGTCTGGCTCAAAAAAGCGTGCGTGAACGTCTGGCAGAAACCCTGCTTTTTTTGCATTATACATTTAACATTACGGAAAATAGCAATGACGAAGTCATACATATCAATTTACCCCGTGAAGACATCGCCAATATTGTGGGAACCGCTACTGAAACAGTAATACGTCTGTTATCGGAATTCAAGTCTGATAAGTTGATTGAGCTGGACGGAAAGAAAATACGCCTGCTTAACCGCGAAAAACTAGAACGCATTTCGCACGCTTCGGTAAATTAATCACGCAACACGAAAATAGCGTATTGTAATTCTTATTTATGCAATACCAGCAACGGCACTTTGGTGTGATAAGCCATGCGTTTGCTTAAACTGCGGTGAAATAACCGATCGAAATAACTGCGGTTATGCTTAGCCAAAACTAACATGTCTACATTTTTCTCGTCAATAAAACTATTGATGGCATCTGCTATCTCTTTGCCTTCTGTATTTACAATGGTGATATCATCAACAGATATGTGCTGCTTGTTGCGGGCAAAGAAATTATTTGCTGCATTGAAATAGCGGTCAGCATCTGACTTCACATGCAAAACTGAAATTCGGGCATGAAATAATTCGGCCATGTATACCAACCGTGAAAATGCGGGGAACTCAGGTTCCGAATAATCAGATGCGTAAAGTATATGCTTAAATTCGCTGTGCTTGGCCGAAGGAGGAATAACCAATACAGGAACTTCCGAACGGGCTATAACAGATGCTGCATTGCTTCCAATAAGTAACTCCTGTATTCCGCTTGCGCCTGTTGTACCCATCAGTATCATATCTACCGGATTGGTTTTAACAAAATGCAGAATCTCATCGTTCACAAATCCGATAACCGAATGCACCGCGTATTTTATACCCGATGGTTTAAGCGTATCTGTTTCCAGTTTTTGAATGCCTTCCTGTGCAGCTTTTTCAATTTCATTGATATACAACTGATATGTATCAGTAGGAAACGATGTATCCAATACGGGCACTTGCTTTACATGCAATACATGCAACTGAGCTCCGGTTTTTTTAGCCAAATCAATGGCAAATGTCAGTGCATTTCCGGCAACTTCGGAAAAGTCTGTGGGTATTAGAATAGTGCTGATCACGGTTTGATTGATTAATTGGTTAGTACTTCAAATAAAACAGATTGGTTTAAATGTGCAGTGTTAAATTTATGTTTACGAATGCACGTACAAAGTAACTGCTTAGCGCATTTAGTTTTGCATAAAAATCTATGATTTTAGTCAGCTATTACAGCCTCATCATGCTTCTTATTGGCAAGCTGACCGCATGCTGCGTCTATATCTTTACCGCGGCTGCGTCTTATTTTGGCTACTACACCGTGCTTTTCCAGGTAGTGCTGAAACTGGTTGGTTTTTTGTTCATCGGCCCTGCTAAACTGTCCATCACCAATCGGGTTGTATTCAATAATATTTACTTTGGCATGCACCTTTTTGCAGATAGCCAGCAGCTGCCGCGCATCGTCAGGTTCAATATTAAAATTATTGAATGCGATATACTCAAACGTTACACGCTTACCCGTATGCTTCTGAAAATACTGCAAGGAATCCATCAGCGAAGCCAGTGAATTGCTTTCGTTAATGGGCATTATCTGATTTCGCTTAACATCATTGGCTGCATGAAGCGATAAAGCCAGGTTAAACTTGACTTTGTCGTCAGCCAGTTTTTTTATCATTTTGGCAATACCTGCTGTAGAAACGGTGATTCTATCGGCTGCCATATGCAATCCATCTGGCGATGTAATTTTATCAATGGCTTTCATCACATTGGCATAATTAAGCAAGGGTTCACCCATGCCCATAAATACAATATTCGTTAATGGTATGCCATACCTGTCGATGGCCTGCTTGCGCAAATACACCACCTGATCAAAAATTTCTCCCGGCTCAAGGTTGCGAATGCGGTCCATTTTCCCCGTAGCACAAAATTTACACGTAAGGCTGCATCCTACCTGCGAAGAAACGCAGGCTGTCATTCGGGTTTCTGTTGGTATAAGTACGCCTTCTATCAAATGGCCATCATGCAACCTGAAACTGCATTTGATGGTGCCATCATTACTCATTTGCCTGTCGGCTACCTCAAAGGTGTGAAGGGTAAATTCGTTTTTCAGCCAGTCGCGGGTTTCGACTGATAAATTGGTCATGGCATCAAATGAAACAGCCTGTTTTTTCCAAAGCCATTCATACACCTGACGGCCTCTGAAAGCTTGTTTCCCATGCTGCTTAAACAAGTCTTCCAGTTCTGATTTGGAAAACGACCGAATATCTTTTTTTACTATGCTCAAAGCAAGGCAAATGTAACCGAATGAAAATCGTTCTCCAAAAATGCCATGAATACCTATCTTCGCGCCACCTTTAAAAAATAACAGTTACGCATGCATCATCATACAGGACTTAGCGAACAGGAACAACAGCGCAGAGAAAAATTAACTCAGCTGGAAGCCATAGGCATTAATCCATACCCGGCCGAAGCATTTGAAACCAATACTTCAGCGGTTGATATTCTGACACACTACCAGCAGGATAAAATCGAATTTAAAAATATACGCATAGCCGGACGCATAATGAGTATTCGCGATATGGGTAAGGCCTGCTTTGCTGTATTGCAGGATACGACAGGTCGCATCCAAATTTATGTTAGACGTGATGATATATGCACGGGCGAAGACAAAACGTTGTATGATGTTGTTTTTAAAAAACTAATAGATATAGGTGACATTATAGGCATACGCGGATTTGTGTTTACTACCAAAATGGGTGAAACCACTATACACGTTGAGGAATTAACACTGCTTTCCAAATCGCTGAAGCCCCTGCCAATAGTTAAAGAAAAAGATGGCGAAAAGTATGATGCGGTGAGCGACCCTGAATTTATGTACCGACAGCGCTATGCAGATTTGATCATAAACCCCGAGAAGAAAGAGGTTTTCAGAAAACGCACTCGGCTAATGAATGTAATGCGCGACTACCTGAACGACAAAGGATACCTGGAAGTAGAAACGCCCATACTGCAACCACTGTATGGTGGAGCAGCTGCTCGTCCGTTTAAAACCCATCACAATACGCTTGATATGACACTGTACCTGCGTATAGCCAATGAATTATACCTGAAACGTCTGATTGTGGGCGGATACGATGGTGTGTATGAATTCTCTAAAGATTTCAGAAACGAAGGAATGAGCCGTTTTCATAATCCCGAGTTTACACAAATTGAACTATACGTAGCCTATAAAGATTATGAGTGGATGATGAATCTGGTGGAAGAGATGGTAGAAAAAATTGCCATCGCCCTGCATGGTACCACCGAAGTGCAGGTAGGTGATAACATTATCAACTTTCAACGTCCGTGGAAACGCTTTACCATGTATGAAGCCATTGCGCATTTTACAGGTATAGACATAAGCGCAATGAACGAGGATGAATTACGCAAAACGTGTCAGTCGCTTCATATACAGGTAGACAACTCGATGGGAAGAGGAAAACTAATAGATGAAATATTCGGAGCCAAATGCGAACCACATCTGCTGCAGCCAACTTTTATTACTGACTATCCCGTAGAGATGAGTCCTTTGGCCAAAAAGCACCGCAGCAAGCCCGGCCTCGTTGAGCGCTTTGAAGCCATTTGCAATGGCAAAGAAATATGCAATGCATTTTCAGAACTGAACGACCCCATCGATCAGCGGTTACGTTTTGAAGAACAACTTGAACTGGGTAAACGAGGCGATAGCGAGGCTATGGTTCTGGATGAAGATTTTTTAAGGGCGCTGGAATATGGCATGCCACCCACATCAGGGCTTGGAATTGGTATTGACCGATTGGCCATGATAATGACCAATCAACACTCTATACAAGATGTATTGTTTTTCCCGCAAATGAGACCCGAAGCAGGTTCTGCCGAAGCTGAAAGCGAAGAATCTTCTGAACAATAACGCGATAAAGTGCCGACTGCTAATCATCTAAGCAGTGTACCCGGGTATGCGAGTACCTGAATAAATGTATATGTTGGCGTGCTTGCATCTCCTAAATGTCGGTATATGCCTGCATACATTTCTTCGAATTTTTGCATGCATAGACCAGAAGCAAAATGAGTATAAATAGCATTATATTTTATATGAATAGTTGTTTTTACGATATAAATGGCTATTTATGTAAAAATTTATGCTGTGAAGACCATTATTCGGACATTTGTTGTAGATGACGCCTTCTCTGTTGTTCATTTGATTAAAAAGATGTTGAGTCATGTACCGGCCATCGAAGTAATTGGTGAAGCTACAGGTGCAGACGATGCTTTAAAATTTATTTTAGCCGAAAAACCTGATTTAATTTTTCTGGACGTAGATCTGAATGGATACAATTCGTTGGAATTGCTCAACTATATTAAGTATGAACCCATGATTGTATTTATTACTGCGCATACAGATTTTGCCCTCAAGGCATTTGAAATTAATGCAACCGACTATTTAGTAAAACCCATACAGAAAGTTCGCCTGATGCAATCGCTTGAAAAAGTTTATTCTAAATGGTCTAGTAATGACCATAAAAGTATGCTGAGCGAAACCGAAAGCAGGAAACTGGATGCAGACAGCAAGGTTATGCTGGATATTGATAACAAACTGGTTTTTGTAGAAGCACGCGATATAACCCATATACTGGTGTACGGTAATTATACCAAAGTATTTACTACCGATAAACAACAAAGTATGACATACTACTCAGTAAAACGCTGGCTGCATAAATTACCTTTGCAGCTGTTCATTCAAATTAACCGATCGACAATTGTGAACCTGGAGCATATTCAGACCATTGAGCGCTGGACCCGGGATACAGGACGATTGACACTGAGAAATGTAACGGAGCCCTTTGAAGTTAGCCGAAAGTGTTTCTTTGATCTGAAAAAGCGCTACAAAGTATAACCCGATTTAAACCGGGCCAGTATGCCCAACGGCAGTTTCTGCCCTGTAGACGATGGCAGATACAACTCTCCTACTTCACTTGCAGCTGTTTTGGACCCAAATATACTGTGCATTAAGTTTTCAGTAATAAGTGCGCTCATGCCCAGCGAATACATATTTAAAACGATAAAGTGAGACGGGGCCAGCAATTGCTTTACCTCCTGCAACAGCGCATTTATCTGTTCATCCAGTTTCCAGCGTTCGCCATTGGTGCCAATGCCGTAAGCCGGTGGATCAAGTATAACACCGTGGTAATGATTTCCTCTGCGCACTTCGCGTTGCACAAATTTAAAAGCATCTTCTACCACCCACCGAATATCAGTGAGCTGGCTGCTTTCCATATTTTGCCTCGACCATCCTATCACCTGTTTTACCGAATCGACATGGGTTACATCAGCTCCTGCAGCTTTGGCAGCCAGTGAAGCTCCGCCTGTGTAGGCAAACAGGTTCAGCACTTTAACAGGCTGCATGTGTTTTTTTAGTTCCGATACCTCATTGAAAATAAAATCCCAATTGTCGGCCTGCTCGGGAAATATGCCTACGTGCTTGAATGCTGTAAGTGATAAGTTAAATGTAAGGTTATATAATCCATTGGCCGAATAAGTCAGTTGCCATTGGTCAGGGCAATCTTTCAGTTTTTTCCATGTGCCACTGTGACTGCCTTTTTGTATAAACCGAACATGAGCCAGACGTTCCCACTCTTTTACCGGCAGTGCCTTCGACCAAAGTGCCTGAGGTTCGGGCCTCCAGGTGGTTACCCGCCCGAATTTTTCCAGTTTTTCGCCATCTCCGCTGTCAAGCAATTCGTACTCTTTCCAGTTTTTCGGATAGTATAATTTCAGATGGTCAACCTTATTCTGCATACCTAGGTGTAAAAATCTTTTATTTTGCAAATATGTGCATATATTGCGTAAATAAACTACACACATAGAAAATCAGCTCACCGCTATGTCACAACAAAGTATCATTCGCACCATTATCATTGAAGACGATCCCATCTCAATGAAATTACTTAAAGAGTTCTTAAAACGGTTTGAACATATTGAAGTAATCAATGAGGCAACGAATTTTCAGGATGCTGAAGAGGTGCTTAAAAACAAGCAGGCTTTCGAACTACTCATAACTGATATCGACTTGCAAGGTGCCAATGCATTGGATTTGATTAAATATGTAAGCCCAAATATCAATATTTTGTTTACCACCAGTTTTGCTGAGTTTGCCGTTAAAGCATTTGAATACAATACCATTGATTATATACTCAAACCACTCAGCTTCGACCGCTTACAAAAAGCACTCGCACGTATCAAAATTATTAAAGATACTACTACGCCAGTAACATCGGATGATGAACACGCTGATTCACATAATACGCGTCTGGGATTTGACAACATGATACTGATGAACATCAACAACGAGATGAAGTTTATCAAAATCAAAGACATCAACTTCATTGAAGCCAAAGGCAATTACACCACCATATGCCTGGTTGACGGAACAAAATTTACTACATACGGCCTCATAAAAATATGGGAAGACAAATTACCGGCTGAAGATTTTTTACGAATACACCGTTCAACCATAGTTAACCTGCATCAGGTTGATAAAATTGAAAAAGGCACGTACGATACCGGCTTACTGCACCTGAAAGGTGTGGAGGAACCCTTTGAAATAAGCCGCAATTATTTTTCGATGATAAAAAATAAATTCAAGTTGAACTCCAGCCTGCTCAACTAACACTGTGTGTGGCAGGTTTTTCAAACAAAGTGATACGTGTTTTGAAACCTGACTGCAACTCTTATTTTTGCACCACTTTTATAAAACCAGGACGTAAATCATGCGAGTAATACAATTCAGAGAAGCACTACGCGAAGCCATCAGCGAGGAAATGAGAAGAGACCCATCTGTTTTTTTGATGGGTGAAGAGGTAGCTGAATACAACGGTGCATACAAAGTGAGCCAGGGTATGCTGGATGAATTTGGTGCAAAAAGGGTAATTGATACCCCCATAGCTGAACTTGGATTTGCCGGAATCGGAGTAGGCGCTGCTATGAATGGCGTTCGTCCGGTTATTGAATTTATGACCTTTAACTTTTCGCTTGTTGCCATTGATCAGGTAATAAATGCTGCCGCTAAAATGTACCAGATGAGTGGTGGTCAGTTTAATGTGCCCATCGTTTTTCGCGGACCTACAGGTTCGGCCGGACAACTAGCTGCTCAGCACTCGCAGGCGTTTGAAAACTGGTATGCAAACTGCCCCGGTTTAAAAGTGGTTGTTCCATCTAACCCATATGATGCCAAAGGATTGCTAAAAACCGCCATTCGCGATGATGACCCGGTTATTTTTATGGAAAGCGAACAGATGTATGGCGATAAAGGTGAAGTGCCTGAAGAAGAATACCTCATTCCCATTGGCAAAGCCGATATTAAAAAAGAAGGTACGGATGTAACCATTGTTTCCTTCGGAAAAATTATGAAAGTGGCGCTGGCTGCTGCAGAGGAGCTGGACAAAGAGGGCATTTCGGCTGAAGTGATTGATTTACGTACTGTGCGCCCTATTGATTACGCTACCGTGATTGAATCGGTTAAAAAAACCAACCGACTGGTAGTAGTTGAAGAAGCCTGGCCACTTGCATCTATTTCAAGTGAAATAGCCTACATGGTACAAAAAAATGCATTCGACTACCTGGATGCTCCCGTTAGGCGCATCACTACACAAGATACACCGCTGGGCTACGCTCCTACTTTTGTGCAGGAGTTTTTACCCAATACCTCACGCGTAATCAAGGCTGTGAAAGAGGTGATGTACAGCTGATAGCAAATTACCTCAACCGCAATAATTGTTTGCATGGCGTAAACGTATGCATTATCAGGTATACGTAATTTTAAATATTCATTTTTCAGCAGTAATGTAAAAACCTTGTAGCCTTGTCGGCAATTGCTATTTTTGACAACTAAATACTTCATACCATGAATGCAAACGAATTCAGAAAATATGCTACCAAGCATAAAGGCATAAGCAGCCTTGCAGTTGATGCCTATATAGAAAGTTCAGTAGAGAACATGACACGAACCGTTATTGAAGAACGACCTATGAACTTCCGCGAAATTGACGTGTTCTCACGCTTGATGGCCGACCGCATCATCTTTTTAGGAATGCCTATTGATGATTACGTGGCCAATATCGTGCAGGCTCAGTTGCTTTTCCTCGACTCGATGGATGCACGCAGAGATATTCAGATGTACATTAACTCACCAGGTGGTTCGGTATATGCCGGGCTTGGTATTTATGATACCATGCAGTGGGTAAATCCGGATGTGGCAACTATATGTACAGGATTGGCCGCTTCGATGGGTGCAGTGCTACAGTGTGCAGGCGCAAAAGGTAAACGTACTGCACTGCCGCATGCACGCATTATGATACATCAGCCGTTGGGTGGTGCACAAGGTCAGGCATCGGATATTGAAATCACTGCACGCGAAATTCAAAAACTGAAAAAAGAATTGTACGACATTATTTCGCAGCACAGCGGACAGCCATATGATAAAGTGCAGGCCGACAGTGACCGCGATTACTGGATGACCGCACAGGAAGCCAAAGAATACGGCATGCTGGATGATGTGCTGCTGAAACATAAACCTACCACCGACAAGAAATAACCTTATATGGCAAAAACTTCGAAAGAAGAACGGTGTAACTTTTGCGGTCGTAAAAAATCGGAGGCGCAGTATTTACTTACAGGTGTTGATGGATTTATATGTGATCAGTGTGTAGACTCTGCACACAAACTGCTTCATGAAGATCTGAAAAAAGAATCGTCAGGTGCCCCTTCATTTAAGTTACCTGCACCTGTAGAAATTAAAACGCACCTCGATGAGTATGTGATAGGACAAGACGAAGCCAAAAAAGTGTTGGCCGTTGCCGTATACAATCATTACAAACGCATTCAGTATGCATTTAACCGAACAGGCAACGATGTTGAGCTTGAAAAATCGAATGTATTGCTGGTAGGCGAAACGGGTACCGGTAAAACCCTGCTTGCAAAAACACTGGCAAAAATACTGCAGGTTCCGTTTTGCATAGCCGATGCTACCGTACTTACAGAAGCAGGATATGTGGGCGAAGATGTAGAAAGCATACTTACCCGTTTACTGCAGGCTGCAAATTATGATGTAGCACAGGCCGAACGCGGTATTGTGTACATTGATGAAATAGATAAAATTGCCCGCAAAAGCGACAACCCAAGTATTACCCGTGATGTGAGTGGCGAAGGAGTGCAACAGGCCCTGCTGAAATTGCTGGAAGGCACCATAGCCAATGTGCCCCCGCAAGGCGGACGCAAACATCCTGAACAAAAAATGATTCAGATTAATACTGAAAATATTTTGTTCGTATGCGGTGGTGCATTTGAAGGCATTGATAAAATCATAGAACGCAGGCTTAAAACACAATCGGTTGGATTTAAAACGCTGGGCAGCGATGCCATTGACGAAAGCAATTACCTGCAATACATATCGCCCGGTGATGTGCGCAGCTTCGGACTTATACCTGAAATAATAGGTCGTATTCCGGTTATTTGCCACCTCAATCCGCTTGATAAATCAACACTGCGCAGCATACTTACCGAACCTAAAAATGCGCTGATTAAGCAGTACAAAAAGATAGTAGAGATGGAAGGCGTTGAACTGCACATCGACAATGATGTCATTGATTTGATTGTTGACAAAGCCTTTGAATATAAACTGGGAGCACGTGGTTTACGCAGCATTTGCGAATCGGTTATGCTCGATTACATGTTTAACCTACCCTCTCAAAAAGGCATTAAAACACTTCATATAACCAAAGATGTAGCAGCCGAGCGCATTGAGCAGCTAAAACTTAAAAGCCTGAAAGCGGCTTAGTATGCTTCGGTGAATATCTTTTTATTTCAATAGCAATTTATGCTGTACCTTGCTGATGCATGAGTACTCATACCAACCAAAATAAAACCACATGGGCATGGACCATGTATGACTGGGCCAACTCGGTATTCTCGCTCACCATTGCTACTGCAATTTTTCCGCCTTATTATGAATCGGTGAGTAAGGCTGCCTCAACGCACGTGGCCGATGGCATTCATTACGTTGAACTGTTCGGCTTCAGGTTTGTCAATACAGCCCTTTACTCCTACGCAGTTTCGGCCGGATTTTTAATTGTTACTTTACTCAGCCCTTTTTTATCGGGCATAGCCGATGCCCGCGGCAATAAAAAATTCTTTCTTAAAGCATTTTGCTACACCGGTGCAACAGCCTGCATGCTGCTGTATTTTTTTGACAGTTCACATATAGGGTTAGGTTTATTTTTATTTGTTGTTGCGCTTGTCGGTTTCGGAGGAAGCCTTGTTTTTTACAATGCCTTTCTGCCTGAAATTACAACCGAAGAAAATTATGATAAAGTAAGCGCCCGTGGTTTTTCAATGGGTTATACAGGAAGTGTGTTGCTCCTCATCATCAACCTTGTTACCATTATGTTTCCCGAGTTGTTTTTTGATGTGGCCGGAAAAGCTGCGCAGCTTCAGGCAACCCTCAGCGAAGCCGATGCATGGAATCAGGCCAAAGCGCATTATGAAGGTGTAGCCAGCCGCATTTCATTTCTTTCGGTAGGTTTGTGGTGGGCCGGTTTTGCACAAATACCTTTTTACTACCTCACCGATAAACCCAAACAGCCTGAAAACGGAAGCAGCAGCATTACCAAAGGTTTTCACGAACTGGTAAAAGTGTGGCGCGAAATAAATCAAACCACTACACACAGCCGCATTAAACGGTATCTGCTGGGTTTTTTCTTTACCAGCATGGGATTGCAAACTGTAATGTACGTGGCCAGTATGTTTGGCTCGCAGGAATTGAAACTGCCCACGCAGGATTTAATTATCACTATTTTAATCATACAGCTTATTGCCATTGCCGGAGCCTACATTTTTTCGGCTGTATCGGCACGTGCCGGTAATATCTACACCCTGATTATCATGTCGTGCATCTGGATTATGATATGCGTGGTGGCTTACAGCATACACACTGCTACCGAATTTTATATACTGGGTGCACTGGTGGGCTTGGTGATGGGAGGTATACAGTCGCTGTTTCGGTCAACCTATGCCAAAATTATACCCGACCAAACTGCCAATACAGCTTCGTATTTCAGTTTTTATGATGTATCCGAAAAGCTGGCCACCGTTATTGGCACCTTAAGTTACGGTCTTTTGCTGGATGCAACTGGCAACATGCGCACATCAATTATTGCCCTTACACTTTACTTTGTAATCGGATTATTCTTTATTGCACGTATAAAAAACTTTAAAACACTTCATCCTTGAAAGTTGATTTATTCATACCGTGCTTTATTGATCAGATGAAACCTGAGATTGCCCTCAGTATGGTAAAGGTGCTTGAAAAAGCCGGCTGTCAGGTAAATTATAATTTAGAGCAAACCTGCTGCGGCCAACCTGCTTTTAATGCAGGTTTTTGGAATGAAGCCCGAGAGGTTGGTGAAAAATTGCTGCGCGAAATAGGCCCCAATTACCTGGTGAGTCCGGGAGCTTCGTGTGTGGGCATGATGCGAAACTCATACGATTCGCTGTTTCAAAATTCATCGTATCACAACAAATACAAACAGCTACAGAAAAAAGCCTTTGAGTTCAGCGAATTCATGGTTGATGTGCTGAAAACAACAAATATCGGTTCACGTTTTTTTGCCCGTGTCACCTATCACGATGCGTGCAGTGCAACAGGCGAATGCCACATAAAACAACAACCCCGCACATTGCTGAATGAAGTAGAAGGACTGCAGCTGGTAGAAATGACCGACTGCGAAGCATGCTGTGGTTTTGGTGGAACATTTGCCGTAAAAAATGAAGCTATTTCCGTAGGCATGGCCGAGAAAAAAATACAATATGCCCTGCAAACAGGTGCCGAGTACATTGTATCTACCGACTATTCATGCCTGTTTCAGCTCGATAGTATAATTAAAGTAAAAGGACTGCCCATAAAAACCATGCATCTGGCTGAGATTCTGGCTACGGGTATTGAATAATGCACTTCTACCCGCAGGGCTCTTCCCGTTTTTAGTGTGCACTTTTAATTGTATTCTTGTATAACAAATCATTCAACCTTCAAATTATGGGATTCATTGTTTTAGGCGTAATCATTCTGGTTATAGCTACATTTATTACCAACCGCATCGATATACTGAAACGCTTTACAGCCATTGCACGCGGTGTTGGTTTGGGACTTATTTTACTGGGTGCAATAAGTGCATGTTTTATTCAGGTAAATCCGGGGTATATCGGAGTTACTTCATTGTTTGGAAAAATAGATAACGATGTACTGAACAGCGGGCTGAACGTGATAAATCCGCTAAAAAATGTATACGAGGTTGATGTACGTACGCAAAATTATACCATGAGCGGACAGCACGATGAAGGAGAAAATGCCGGTGATGATGCCATTCGTGTTCTTACAGCCGATGGACTGGAAGTAACCATTGACCTCACCGTTTTGTACCGCCTGGTACCTGGCGAAGCTCCCAGGTTAATTCAGGAAACCGGACTTGATTACCGCGATAAAATTGTGAGGCCGCTGGCCCGAACTAAAATCAGAGACAATGCCGTGTACTACGATGCCGTGTCGTTATACTCGCAAAAGCGCGATGAATTTCAAGACCGTATTTTCAAAAGTATTGATGAAGACTTCAAAAAAAGAGGCATTGTACTGGAGCAGTTACTGGTAAGAAGTATAGCATTGCCACAATCAGTGAAGCAAAGCATTGAATCGAAAATAAATGCCGAGCAGGAAGCACAGAAGATGCAGTTTGTATTGCAAAAAGAACGTCAGGAAGCTGAACGCAAGCGCGTGGAAGCTCAGGGCATTGCCGATTATCAGAAAATTATGAGCAGTGGCCTTACCGATAAGCAATTGCAGTATGAAACCATCAAAGCAAATCTGGAACTGGCCAAATCGCCCAATAGCAAAATCATCATTATGGGTGGCAAAAGCGCACCGTTTATTATTGATGCGAAGTGAGTTTCATGTAGCCGTGTGATGATGCAACAGTAAGAAAATTCGGTATTGAAGTCGATTTATAAACGATTGTGTACTTTTGCACAGTGAACAAAGAAGAAATAAAACAAATGATAGCAAGCCATGCATCCGAACTGAAAGGTTTTGGTGCAAAAGAATTATGCTTGTTTGGCTCCTTTGTTTCACAAAAAACCAAAGCTGACAGCGATGTAGATATATTGGTTACAATGTATAATGTTAATTATAAGCAGCTATCCCATCTTCAGCTATACTTAGAAAATTTATTGCATCGTAAAGTAGATCTGATTAGAAAGGGCCCTCATCTAAGCAGTCGTTTTCTCAGCAGTATAGAATCAGAAATTATTTATGTCTGAGCACATCATACATGACAGACTGCAATTAATTATTGAAAGTTGCTTCATAAAATAGAAAACAATTTTCATTAACCAGATTTAATTGAATGAACACATTCACCATTCAGCACCTTCGCACCTTTGCCCAAAAAGTATTTATGCATTGCGGCATGAATGAATCAGATGCCAACCAGGCTGCTGATATACTGCTGGAAGCCGACCTGCGCGGCATTGATTCGCACGGTGTGGCACGACTAAGCGGCTATGTGCGCTTGTGGCAAAAAGGCCGTGCCAATATGCATCCCCATTTTCAAATCGTTCATGAAACACCATCTACAGCTACGGTTGATGCCGATGGAGGTCTGGGATTGGTAGCAGCACCTTATGCTATGAATATAGCCATTGAAAAAGCAAAGCAGGCAGGCACAGGCTGGGTAGCTATTCGACATTCCAATCATTTTGGCATTGCAGCCTACCACGCTATGATGGCCTTGCCTCATGATATGATAGGCATTGCTCTGACCAATGCCAGTCCGCTGGTGGCTCCTACACACTCAAAACAACGCATGCTGGGTACCAACCCCATTTGCTATGCCATACCAGCCGGAACACATGGCTCAGTTGTGATTGACCTGGCAACTTCAACAGCTGCAAACGGAAAACTGGAAATTGCGCAACGTGCGAATAAAAAAATACCGCTCGGTTGGTTGCAGGATAAAAACGGTGTGGATACGGATGATCCGAATGCGCTGAAAGAAGGCGGAGTACTTTTGCCATTGGGCAGCGGCAAAACCGAAGCCGGACACAAAGGCTTTGCGCTGAGTGCACTGGTCGATATTTTAAGCGGTGTACTATCAGGTGCCAATTATGGTCCATGGGTACCACCCTTTGTAGCATTTCTGGAACCACGCACCGATATGCCCGGCAAAGGCATCGGACATTTTGTAGGCGCTATGCGGGTAGATGCTTTTCATCCGGTTGGCGAATTTTACGCACATATGCAACGCTGGATAGATGCATTTAAAAGTGCACCACGTATTGATGAAAATATTCCGGTAATTATTCCCGGTGAACCGGAAACGAAAACCAAAACCGATCGGTTGTTACACGGCATTCCCCTGAATAATTTGGTGATAGAAGACCTTAACAAACTGGGCAGCGAATTGGGAATACCATTTTAGTAAGCATACATTTTAACAAGCAGCTTTTAAGAGTAGTAGTATGAGCTATCGCGATTGCGGTATGTGCAGTAGCGGGGCTTACTTTTCAGTGTCATTTTTAGGTGTTTTTTGGAAATTAGCGACAAATTATATAGGTTGCTTTTACTCACACTTGGTTAAGCCATGAATACACGCCACTGGAAAATAGAACCTGTAATACACGAAAGCCAAAAACGGCTTGCGTTGCATTTTCCGTATAACAAAGACGATAACGACTATGTTAGAACCCTTAAAGGGTCGCGCTGGAGCAACACGCTTAAATGTTGGCATGTTGAGGATAATGCATATTACCGAAAACTATTGGGACTGCAAGAAGATGAAAAAACGTACGCTCCGAAAAGCGCCCATGCTGTTGCCGAGGGTGGTTACGATAAGATTGTAGAATATACACGATGGATGCGATCGCGTAACTACAGTGAGAATACTATTAAAACATATACCGATGCCTTGCGGGTGTTTTTAAGCTATTATAAGGATAAGCGGGTAGTTGAACTTACGAATAAAGATGTTATTGACTTTAACAACGATTACATAAAGGCCAAAGGCTACTCCACTACATTTCAAAACCAGGTAGTTAATGCGCTCAAGTTATTTTTCGGGGCCATAGCAGAAAGTAAAATTGTTACCGAAAAAGTACACCGCCCCAGAAGCGAGAAGAAATTGCCCAATGTATTGAGTAAAGAGGAGGTGAAAGAGCTGATTGAGTCGTGTAGCAACATAAAACATAAATGTATGCTCACTTTGATTTATGCCTGCGGATTGAGGCGCAGTGAATTGCTCAATTTGAAACTGGGAGATGTTGACGCGAAGCGAAAATTATTGCTGATAAAAAACGGCAAAGGGAAAAAGGATCGGATATGTCCGCTGTCAGATAAGGTATTGCAGATTTTGCGTGAATATTACAGCGCATGCAAGCCCAAGGAATATTTATTTGAAGGGATGTATGGCGGGCAATATGATGAGAGGAGTTTGGCGAGTGTACTGAAGCGTGCATTGCAATCAACCAACATATCAAAGCCGGTTACATTACATTGGCTAAGGCACAGTTATGCTACGCATTTATTGGAGTCAGGCACTGATTTGCGATACATACAAGAGCTGTTAGGACACAAGCATTCGAAAACAACTGAGATATATACACATGTATCTACCCGAAGTATTCAACAAATAAAAAGTCCGTTTGATGATTTGGGAATTATATAATAGAAAAGGAATAAAAATAAGGATGCCTCTTTGCATCCTTTTGCTCCATAATATGGACAAAAAGGATGCAAAATGTGCTTCTATAGGCTAGTTATCGGCAACCCTAAAAGACGACAGTGCGAACATTAAACATATAGACAAATGACAAGAAATAAGAATAGACAGAAAACGATTTTAGTATCTTTGGAACAATGAAAGTATTAGACACATTTGCAGGTGCTGGCGGTTTTAGTTTAGGTTTTCACCTTACTGGACAATATGATATTATTGGTGCTATTGAATATGACCAATGGGCAGCTGATACCTTTAAATTCAATCACCCTGAATCAACCGTTATCGTTGGCGACATACAACAATACAGCGAAGAATTTTTATTGGAAACATTCAAGGACAAACCTGACATTATTCTGGGTGGTCCACCTTGTCAAGGTTTTTCAATAGCTAACAGAAAAGCTGGCGACCCCGCTGACCCAAGAAATTCATTATTTAAGGAGTTCGTAAGACTTGGAAAAATTTTTGAACCCAAAATAATGATAATGGAGAATGTTCCCAATCTTATAAAAGCAAGAACTCACGACAAAGAACTTGTTATTGATATTATTATTCAAGAACTGGAAAATTTAGGGTATTATGTTTACCACACAATTTTAAGTGCAACAGACTATGGCGTTCCTCAAATTAGAAAAAGACTTGTAGTTATTGCTTCAAAAGTTAAATTGGATAATCCTTTTCCTGAGCCAACACATTCAATAGAAAGCAAACCCGATACTTTATTCAATTCTACTCTTAAACAAACTCCGACTTTGTGGGACGCAATCTCTGACTTACCTCAAATTGAAGCAAGAGAAGGTGCAGAAGAAATGAACTATGAAACACCTGCGAAAAATGCTTTTCAAAAGTATTTGCGTGGACATTCTGATAAAGTTTATAATCACGTTGCAATGAAACATTCCAAAAGAATGGTTGAACGATTTGCTTCAATGAGTTGCGGAAATTCTATATCTGATGTTCCCGACCATTTAAAGCCATTTAAAAGAAATGGGAATGGAGAATTTTCAGAGAAATTATATGACCAAAATAATAGAAGAATGCACCCTGACAGACCTTGTCATACAATAGCAGCTTCCTTTTATGCAAATTTTGTTCACCCATTCAAAAACAGAAATTTCACACCAAGAGAAGGTGCGAGAATTCAAACATTTCCAGATTGGTATGTTTTTCAAGGAAAACCTACCGTTGTTAGCCACAAACTTTTACAACGAGAAGGCAGAGATGAAGAAAAACACCTTTGTCAATACAATCAGATTGGCAACGCAGTTCCGCCACTTTTAGCAAAAGCCATTGCGGAGAATATTTTATCACAATTAACAATTAAGCAAGAAGAAAAATGTTTGTTCACGGAGACAATTTAAAACAAAAGGAATCTCATAAAGAGAAATATACAGACCAAGAAGCTAAAAACTATCTTGCTGAAATTCGCATTGAGTATGACAAATGGAACAAGGCTAATGAAGAACTTAAAGGTCCTTTTTCAGCAATTGACGAAGGTGATTTTGAAATCATAAATAAAAGAGTGCAACTATTTTCCGAGTATAAAGAGTTTATTGACCAACAGAAATACGCAGAAAAGTTTGACTCTCGTTCAAACTTGCACTCCTCCGTTTTAGAAGAATTTATCTTTTATATATTCAGGGATTTGGTTTATGAGTTTTCAACTTCTGCAATCTTAGGAAAGGCTCACACTTTCAAGGATATATTTTTCAATTCAACTTCCTATAAAGAAATGGTTTCAAGACCTAACGCAAAAGTTGAAAAGAAAGACCACGATTTCATTATTGGCGTGAACATACAAGCCACTATGAACTGTGACGGAAGCACGGACACAGAATCGCATAACTGGCAAATTCCAGCCGTTGCAATTGAGTGCAAAACGTATCTCGACAAGACAATGCTTGAAGGTTCTTCAACGGCTGCCGAACAATTAAAACATAGAAATCCTAACGCAATTTACATTGTAGTTGCAGAGTGGCTTAAACTGACAGAACAGGTAAACTTAAAGAAATTTAAGGTTGACCAAATCTATGTTTTGAGAAAACAAAAAAATACTGACAGAGAATATCGTTACGCTGACACATACAAGAAAAATCCAATTTTTGAAGATGTTGTTCAACACCTTTTTGACACAGTTCGCAATCACTTGACTTCTGACTGGGAAGGCGGTATTAGTTACGGACTACAAAAGGGATATTTAATGTAACGAATGACGAAAGAAGGGCAGCCGATAACAGCGGTTTGGCGTAATGGCGGGTGCAGTGCTTCGTATGACAGTTTTGTGGTAGGTTCAAGTGCAGTTCTTCGATTGAACTTTTGCGCTAAAAATCCGCCACTACGCCAAGCCGCAAACCGTTATAGGCTATGGTAAAGCAAGCCATTGACTAATAATGACATTATAAATAGAAAGAGGTATAACATGAAAAGATTAATTCAGACACTAAAACTATTG